>Ga0190349_1000015_pt1 | contig 71297 bp, 71 predicted proteins | sample 48721378_MG_FD_179798 | JGI IMG/M metagenome (GOLD analysis project Ga0190349, IMG submission 179798) | Hydrothermal vent microbial mat bacterial communities from Southern Trench, Guaymas Basin, Mexico - 4872-13-7-8_MG | ecosystem: Environmental > Aquatic > Marine > Hydrothermal vents >...
GATTAGTAAAAAAAATTTTATCTTTAGTGATATTTTTTCCAGGGTTTTTGTTGATAGTAAAAGTGTTTCTCGTGATGTAATGTATAGTTGTTTTTAGTCCAAAGAAAAGGGGGGCTTTCCCCCCCCTTTTTTACTTCACAGAGACCTCGATTTCTTTTGGTTTAGATTTCTCAGATTTAGGAAGATTTATTTTAAGGACACCATGTTCATAAGAAGCTTTAATTTTGTTCTCGTCAACTTCTACAGGGAGTGTTATTACTCTTTGAAATTTACCATAGGAGCGTTCAATTCTGTGGTAAGTTTCATCTTTTTCCTCTTTTTCTAACTTCCTTTCACCGCTTATAGATAGCTGGTCTCCGTGGATGGTAACCTTGACATCTTCCTTTTTCATACCGGGCAATTCTGCAGTAACAACAATGTTGTCTCTGGTTTCCTTTATGTCCACAGCTGGAAACCAAATTTCCTCACCTTTTTCGGGTAGAATTCCAAGATACTCCTTGAATATTCTGTCAAAGTCATCCTTAAGGGATATTAAATCTCTGAATGGATCCCATTTAGCAATATCTCTTTTAGCCATATTATCACCTCCTTTTATCTATAATTATCTTTACACGATTTCCATAATAATAATAATTAAAAATTATCTTTTGTCAAGGGTTAACAATTATTTTTTTTAAAAAATTCTATTGACAAACCTGAAGAAGTATGTTAAAAGGAGATATGAAGTTTAGAGAGATTTTTAAATCTATAAAAGTTATCTTGGATCTTGAAGCAAAAGATAAAACAGAAGCGATTAAAAAGATAGTTGGATATCTTCCTATAAACAGTGATGAAAAAAAGGAAATATTATTTAGTGCCATAATAAGCAGAGAAAAATTAGGTTCTACAGGGATTGGGCACGGTATTGCTGTTCCTCATGCCAGAAGCCTTATTCCCAGAGATCTTTGTGTTGTTGTTGCAAGATTGAAAAACCCAATTGATTTTGAATCTCTTGACAATAAACCTGTTAGGTTGATTTTTCTTGTAGTTGCTCCCCCTATTGATTTCAAGAATAGATATTTAATAACCCTTGGCAAGATTGCAGAGATATCAAGAAAGATTGCAAACGATAAGAGGATATTTAATATTGAAAAAGAAGAAGAGTTTTTGAGAGAACTCGAACGGCTTTTAGATAAATCAAAATGAATTCTCAATTAGTTTATCTAATATCTCTACAGGAGATTGATATGCTTATTAAGGATAAGAAAAGGGAGGAAAAAGCAGGTTATAAAATGGAGGACATTGAGGAATTTAACAAAGCAAGGGAAAGTATACTCTCTCATATTGAACCACATCTCCTCAGAAAATACCAGCGATTAAAGGAACGATATGGTAATGCAGTAGTCCCAGTAGTTGCAGGCATATGTCAGGGTTGTTTTATGCTTCTTCCTACCTCTCTCGTTTCTCAGAAGGGTAAAAACGAACGTATACATACTTGCCCAAATTGTGGAAGAATCCTTTTTTGGGCAGACGAATAGTCTAATTTAAAGAGTTAGCAGAAAATACAAAATAAGAATGATATCCATTTCTTTTTAAGATATTTATCTCTTTTTTAATATTAGTTTGGTTGCATATGAAAGCTCCTAATGATGGATAGGCCTTTTTAGGGAGTTTTTTTATTTGCCTGTAGAAATTATTGGTGTCGTTTGTGTAAATCATTGGAATAACAAAATCCACGATACCTTTCGATAACCATGTTTCCCAATCTTGATAATAAAATCTTTTTGCAATTTTACTATCCGACATAACACAGACACCGCAAGGTAATGAGATATCAGAAATTAGTTTTTGTAGGAATGCTGTAATTTGCGAAGTTCTGTCCTGCGAGAAAATTAATTTTATGTTCCCATTGAGTATGAAAGTCAGAGGATCTTTGGGGGTAATATAGTATTTCTTGAAGAAGCTTTCAACTGCAGGATTTTCATAACCGAAGATTGAGGATGGGTACCTTAAATAATCAAATATTATACCGTCTATGGGATAATTATTAATCAATGTAAACAAATATTTATGTAGCATTTTTTCATAATCCATTGCGTAAGGAGAAATGAAGTATCCTGGCAAACCTCTTTTTTTTAATTCAATAATACTCATATCTATGTTTTTTTCCCCATATTTGTCAACTATAAACCACTCAGGATGGCTAAAAACAAGATGGTGAGCCTTATGTGGGAATGGTGCTTGAGACCACGAGTAAAATACATTTATCCAGGAGAAGACTTTTATATTGTTCTTATGAGCACTTTCAATTAATATTTTCAGTATATCCTTGTTAGTTTTCAATTCTTCAAATCTCGGGAAAAATTTATTTTTGAATATAGATTCCCCCCTGGCAAATGTCTGTATAGCTATTGTATTCAGGTGATTTTTTTTGCATTTTTCAATAATAGTTTGTACTTCCTGATCTTTTACCAGTTCCCATCTAATTACAAAAAGACCTTTAATAGAAAGGAATAAGAGAAAGAGCATTATAGATGGTTTCTAAACCAATCATACGTTCGTTTTAAACCTTCCTCAAGGGTAAATTGAGTAGACCATCCAAGTTTTTCTTTTGCCTTGGAGACATTTAGTGATATCCTATCAACCTCTCCTTCTCTCTTTGGCTTGTACACAGGTTTTGTATCCTTATGGGCTATTTTTTGAAGAAGGTTTAGAAGTTCTTCTACGCTTGTTTCTATCCCTGAGCTTATGTTGAATGTATCTCTGTGACCTTTATGAATAGAAAGAATATTAGCAGAAACAACATCTTCTACGAATACGTAGTCTCTTTTCATTTTTCCAAAACCGTAAAGAATTGGTTTTGCATCTTCAATTAAAGCCTTTGAAAATATAGCAACTACACCTGCTTCTCCATAAGGATCTTGCCTTGGACCATAGACATTTCCATATCTCAGTATAGTGTAATTCAAATCCTCCCAGAAGCCAAAAATACGCAAATAATGCTCTGCAGATAATTTCGAGACGCCATACGCAGACATTGGCTCAGGGATCATTTTTTCATCTGCAAACACTTTATCGCCATATATGGCCCCACCTGTGGATGAAAATATAAATTTTTTCACCCCTGCTTTGATGGAGGCTTTTATGATGTTAATCGTTCCACCAATATTAACAGATTGATCAAATAGTGGATCCTTCAGGGATTTCCTTACATCTATTTGTGCAGCAAGATGGAAAACAAGGTCAGGTTTAAAGGATAAAAAAATGTGGTCAATTGTTCTATCCCGAATATCCAGTTTCAGAAATCGTGCCTTTGTATTAAGGTTATTTTTTTTACCTGTTGATAAGTCATCTATAATTAAAACTTGATTCTTTTCTTTGAGTAGCCTATCAACAAGATGAGAGCCAATAAATCCAGCGCCTCCAGTAACAATTGCCTTCATTATCTTAAGCCAAGTTTATAAATTTTGTTTGAATTTATGCCTTTTGTGGCATTGCGGGTATCAAGAATTATTGTTGAGTGTTTTACAATAAAATTAAAATCATAAAAATCATGTGCATCGATAATTACAAGGGCATTTGCACTTTTTAAAGTTTTTTCAGTTATTTCTGTAGATTTATAGGTTTTGTTATTTATAGTAATCTGTGGAACGAAAGGATCATTATATAAGATTTTTCCTGCTCGAGGGGAGAGCAGTTTTATTATTCTAATCGCAGCAGAATTTCTCGTATCTTTTATATTTTCTTTAAATGCAACGCCAAGAATAAATATAGTAGATCCCTTCAGCATAATATTATTTTGATTCAGGATATATTGAAGTTTATCTACAACATAGTATGGCATATTTTCGTTTACTCTTGCAGATAATTCAATAAAAGAAGTATGAAAATCATACTCTCTTGCTTTCCAGGAGAGATAATATGGATCAATTGGTATACAATGTCCGCCAAGGCCAGGGCCTGGGTAAAAGGGCATATACCCAAATGGTTTGGTTTTCGCAGCTTCAATAACTTCCCATATATCGATATTGCCCATTCTTTCACATAAGAGTGCAAGCTCGTTCACAAGTGCTATATTTACATTCCTGAATATATTCTCGAGTAATTTTGTCATTTCTGCAACCCTCGGTGAGGATACAATGTGAACCTTATCAACTATTTTTTTATAGAGTAGGGCAGTTAGCCTTGTGCATTCAGGAGTGACACCACCAACTACAACGGGAATCTCGTGAGGCCTAAATTTTTTGTTTCCTGGATCTACTCTTTCTGGAGCAAAAGAGAGAAAAAAATCTTTGCCGACACTTAGACCGCTTTTTTCAAGTATGGGGAGCACCTCTTTTTCTGTGGTTTCTGGATATGTGGTACTTTTTAAAATAATGAGTTGGTCTTTTCTAAGGTATTTTGAAATTTCTTCTGCTGCTGCCATTACGAATCTGAGATCCGGATCCTTTGTTGCAGTAAACGGTGTAGGAACACAGATATTTATGACGTCACAATCAGAAATCATTTTGTAATCATTGTAAAAAGTAAATTGGCCATTCTTTACATAAGGTTTAATATCTTCATTTGTAACATCATCTATGTATGAAATCCCCTTTTTTAACATATGGAGTTTTTCGTTAGAAAGGTCTATACCAATCACCTTATAGTTCTTTTGTAGAAAAGAAAAGGCCAATGGTATACCTACATAACCTAGACCCACTATTCCAATTACTGCAGTTTTTTCATTTATTTTTTTGTCAAGCATAATGAGATTATATGATTCAGGCATATTTTGTCAAGTGAGAAACAAGTTTTGAATCGCCGATTTATCATTCGGGAGATTTTTCTTAATATTAAGTTGCCATCTGATTGCTTTATAAGATATCATAGTCTTTATGAATGGGCATATAGTAGTAACTAGGGTAATAAAAATTTATTGACATGATTTATAAGTAGTATATAATTAAAAAAAAGGAGAGAAATATGTTTGGAACAATTGGATGGCCAGAGATTATTTTAATTCTGGTAGTTATTCTTCTTATTTTTGGTGCTAGAAAATTACCAGAGGCAGGTAAAGCACTTGGAAAGGGAATTAGGGAATTTAAAAAAGCCTTAAAGGGCATAGAAGAGGATATTGAGGAACCTGGAGAAGAAAAGGAAGAGAACAAATCAGACGAAACACAGAAAAAGAAGGGGAAAAGAAAATGAGAATATCAAGGAGGAATTTTTTAAAGATTGCTGGAATGAGCATTTTTTTTGGTGGGGGTATAACGCAGCTTTTTGGGGGTGAGTATGAACATTCGAGAAAATATCATTTCTGGAAAAACGGCAAATTTTCTCAGAAAACTGTTGACTCTTCTGAGGCGAACAATGGAATAATAAGGGCTAAAATAGATGGAAGGTGGAGAGAGTATAGTATTAGAGCACTGCCAGAAAAATTTATGAAATGGAATGTTGCAAAAAGACTTGAGACACTGAATAAAATGATGAAAGGTGAAGAACCTTCACTTGCTGGGCCTCATTCTGGTATGATCGCTTCTTATGGTGTTAAAAGGAGGGATTCAAAGTTTTCTCTGAATAACGCTGTCAAAGGAATAGGATTTGTTCCTAAAGAGGATTTAATTAAGGAAAAAATAAAATATATGAGGAATACTTTTTCAGATTCTCCTATGAAAAAGATGGAATTTATAAAGAGCCTATACAGAAACCCCGAACAATTAAATGATAAGCTTCAAGTGTCTCTAGAATTATATACGACCCCAGATTTTGAGACACATTCTTTTTTGAATCTGATGGCGAACCCAATAGCCACAATTGTTTTTCTAGATTTCCCCAGCTTTGAAATAAGAACTATCGCTAGGGTAATTCATCCTGAAGACAATACACCAGGAACATACGAAAAAGACTGCATTAAATACACAAATATGATCCATAGTTACTTTCATGGTGAGTTCAAAAGACAATTTATTGGACTTATCTTTTATATTATTGAGGTTTTTGATAATACGCCTGGTGAAAAGGATGCACTTGGCCAGAGGATAGTCCCACCGATTCTAAAATAATTATGGATTTATAGTAAAATCATTTTGTAAGATAGAGAGATATAAATATGAGATGTATTTTTAAAATATAGTTTTTAATTTATCCTGTTCTCCAATAATTTCTTTTATCCTATCTTGTTTCACTTCGATCACATCGAGAAATGCTTCTACGATATTTGGATCAAAGTGGGTGCCAGCATCTTTCTTCAATCTTCTAACTGCTTCGGTAAGTGACAATCTTTTTCTGTAAGGCCTGTCGGTTGTCATTGCGTCAAATGCATCTGCGACAGTTATTATCTTTGAAATAATAGGGATCTTTCTTCCTTTTAAACCAGCAGGATATCCTGAACCATCGTATTTTTCATGATGGTGAAGTATTCCTTGAATAACCAGTGGTTTATTCAATGGTTCCATAATTTTTGCTCCCCTTACAGGATGTTGTTTTATGACAGCGTACTCTTTTTTCGATAATTTCCCTGGTTTTAGTAGAATACTGTCAGGTATTCCTATTTTTCCTACGTCATGTAATAATGCAGCTAATTCAAGCGCATTTCTTTCATCAGGTGAAAGTTTTAGCGTCTTAGCAATAAGTGTTGAATATGAAGTTACCCTTGCCGTATGACCTTTTGTATAGGGATCTTTTGCTTCGATAGCATTCACTATCAATCTAATTGTATTCCTAAATAGTATTTCGAGTTCTTTATAAAGGCTGGCATTTTCTATTGCAACGGATGCCTGCTTTGCTATTGCCTCGAAAAGCGTAATGTCTTCCTCGCTGAAGTGCTCGCCTCCTCTTTTGTTAAGGACTTCTGAAACACCAACAATTCTATTTTTTCTTCTTAGGGGGACAGCAATAATTGATTTTGTAATGAACTTTGTCTTTTTATCCACGCCAGAGTAGAATCGAGGATCCTTTGAAACATCAGGAACATAAAGGGTCTCACCATGTGCAGCAACCCAGCCAGCAACCCCTTTTCCCCAGGGCACTCTTATTTCTCTTAATGACTCTTTTTTTTCTCCTGTAGCCGCAATGAAATAGAGGTCTTTTTTCTCTTCATCTATTAAAAAAATAGAACTTGCCTCGGCATTGAGGGTTTCTCTTGCAATTTCCATTATCTTTTCGAGGAGTGTCTGTAAGTCGAGCATTCCACCAAATTGGAGGGATATGTCGATGAGAGCTTTAAGCTTATCTAACTCTCTTTGGTTGATATCATATAATCTCATTCGTTCTATTTCAAAACCAAATACAGGAATTACACTCTTTATAATTTCTATGTCATCTTCGTTGAACCCATCCTTTTTATTCATTAATTCAATGACCCCTACAAGCCTGCCATCGATTATAATTGGAGCAGCAACAAGATTTATTGGATGGTAGTTTTCATCCTTTATCAATTCTAACCATCTCTTATCATTTTTAATATCATTCGAGACAACTATACTTCTTTTTTTTGCGGCAATTCCAGAGAGCCCCATACCTATTTTTATTTCTTTGCCAACAATATTCTTTGGTCCTCTATAATTAGCAAAGAAAAAGAGCTTCTGATCTCTTTTAAGAAGGAGACTTCCTTCTCCTGCACTAATACCTTCAACGATTGTTTTTAAAAAGTTTGTAGCGACATTCTTCATATCAAAAGAAGTTGTCATTCCAGAAAGGAGATTTTCAATAATCTGAGTTTTTCTTATTGTCTTATGATCCAATTCTTTTGAGCTCATATTGTCTTTTTCCTAATCCAATTTTTTCTGCATAGTCAAGTTGATACTCAGGGAAAGTTCCTCTATTAACTACTTCGAATTTATCAACTTTTTCTTGAGAATAGTCGTAATTCTGGGTCCAATTCGAACCCTTTACAAGATCAAAGGACGCCTGATCAATTGCAACAGGATCATTAGAGAGTAGTATTCCTATATCAGGAACAATGGGGGCATCGCTAAATGGGTAACAATCGCATTGGGGAGAAATATTTGTGAGAAAGTTTATGTAAATTGCCTGCTTGGAAAACACAACTCCATAGGCATACTCGACCATTTTTTCAACCAGACTTCTTATAGGTGCATCCCATTTTATCTTTATTGCATTGAAAGGACAGATTCCTATACATTCACCACATCCAATGCATTTTTTTTTATCTATGACCGCAATTCTATTAACCATACTTATTGCATCAACAGGACAGAATATCTCACATTTTTTACATCCTGTGCAATATTCTTCTTTTATGATGGGAATTGCATTTGAATGCATTGAGAGTTTGCCCTCTTTTATAGCACATCCCATTCCAAGATTCTTTATTGCCCCTCCAAAACCTGTTTGTTCGTGTCCTTTAAAGTGAGTAACTACAACAATTTTATCAGAATTTCTTATGGCTTCTGCGATTTTAACAGTACTATAATGTTTTTTGTTTATCTTGACAGGAACATAGGAAGTTCCAAACATTCCGTCAGCGATGATGATGGGGGCGAAATTAAATCCATTCCAGCTGGCGGTATTTAGATAATCAACAGCCGTAGATCTTGAGCCTTTATACAAAGTTGTCGTATCTGTAAGGAAGGGTTTTGTGCCTAAGGAGATAAGGAATTCGTAAATTTGTTTAACAAATATTGGCCTTACAAAGCTAGTATTATTTTTTTCACCCATATGAAGTTTAATAGCAATAATATCACCCTTCTCGAAGATTTTGTAGAATGTACTTCTTTGTAATACTTCAATTATTCTTTTGAGTAAACTTTTTCTTGTCTTTAGAGGGATAAAGTAAACTTTTTTATTCATTCTCTATAAAATCTCTTATTCGTGGTTCAACGTAGATATTCTCATTTATCAATGTTTTTAGTATTTCTTTGAGAATTCTTAGTCTATAGGGCTCAGGGATTTTGTTACTTATAATAATATATTTTTTGTTGTATAGCCTACAGTATCCTCCCGGGGATAGAATCCTATCCATAAAGACATTAATTCCTAATCCCTTTATTATTTCAATCAAATAATCAGAGTTGATCTTTTCTTTCATTGATATATCCCAGGACTATATTTTCGATTTCTTTTAACCTTTCCGGGGTTTTTGCTTCGAAACGAGCCACAATGACAGGTTGAGTATTTGACGCCCTGACGAGTCCCCAACCATCTTTAAATTTAATCCTTGCACCATCGATATCTATAACAGGAAAATTTTTGCTGAAATGATTCTTTACATCCTCGACAATTTTCCATTTTTTATTTTCACTTGTTTCTAATCTAATTTCAGGCGTAGAATAGTATGCTGGTATCTCAGAAAGCATCTCTGAGATAGTTTTATCTGAACGAGATAATATTTCGTAAAGTTTGGCTGAAGCAAAAATCGCATCATCATAGCCATAATAGTCACCGGCACAAAAAATATGGCCACTCATTTCACCTGCAAGTGGAGCATTTAATTGTTTCATCTTTGCCTTAATGAGTGAATGGCCTGTTTTCCACATAACGGGTCTTCCACCGATTGATTCAATATACTCTTCGACTCCCTGTGAACATTTTACATCAAAAATGACATAGGAATTTGGAAATCTTTTGATAGCATATTTTGCGAAAATGGCAAGTATTTTATCGCCCCATACTATATTTCCCTTTTCGTCTATAACACCTATCCTGTCAGCATCCCCATCATATCCAACCCCAATATCTGCTTTATTCTCAATTACCTCCTGTTTTAAGGATTCCATATATTCAGGAATAGTTGGATCAGGGAGATGGGCGGGAAATCTTCCATCTGGTTCACAGTTTATACACTCAATAGAAGCTCCAAGTTTATTAAATATTTTCTTCGCAATGATTCCCCCTGTTCCATTGCCAGGATCGATTACAATTTTCAGTTTTTTTAAAGGATAAATAATGGATAAAACCTTACTTATATAATCTTCTGAGAAATCTTTCGTTGTTTTCTTACCTTTACCTTCAAGAAATTCCTTGTTTAATATCATTTTTTTTAATATTTGAATATCCTCTCCATAAAGTGTCCGTTCGCCTAACATAATTTTGAATCCATTGTATTCAATAGGATTATGGCTACCAGTGATCATTATCCCGCCATTCAGGTTGAAATGTATAACAGAAAAGTATAATAGCGGTGTTGGAACCATTCCAATAGAAATAACGTTTACACCTGTTGACGTTATCCCATCACATAGTGCATCATTAAGCCTGGGGGAACTTAGTCTTGCGTCATAACCTACTGCAACCTCAAGACCTTTATTTTTTCTCACGAGTGTGCCATATGCCCGCCCTAAACTAAACGTAAAGGCATCAGTTAATTCCGAATCAGCTATTCCTCTTATATCATACATTCTAAAAATAGTATCAAACATTTTCTCCCCAGGTAAAAAAATACCTCAAACGTTAGTTTTACTATAATAATACTATCTTGTCTTCTCTATTTCAACATAATTATATATGAAGTTACAAAGTATGTCAATAACATATTAGATTATTGTTATTACTATTTATAGATGTCACATTAGAGAAGGTATAGAAAATGCAGAAGTGAGAAGTGGGAATGCGGAAGTCATAAAGACCGTGAGGCTTTTCTTTTTATCTTGACTTCTACCTTGCTGCTCTCTCTACTTTACTTCTACCTTCTCCTGTGTAACATTTTTTTATAATAATCACACAAAATAAAATATTTCTTGACTTTGTATTAAGAATCTTTAAAATATATACAAAGAGAGGTGAGTATGAAAATAGAATTTATACGAAGGCTTATTAAAGTTGTAGAGGAGAGTAATATAAATGAAATTGAAATTTCCAGATTTGGAACAAGGATAAAAATAAGTAAGAATGGCAGTGTGATTGAAACCGAGGTAGCCAAATCTCCTGGAAAACAAAAGAAAACTAAGGTGCAAGAAAATATTGAAGAGGTAAGGGAAGAGGAACGAAAAGAACAGAGAAACCTTACTCCAATAAAATCCCCTATGGTGGGGACATTTTACAGGGCACCTGCACCGAATGCACCGCCTTTTGTTGAGGTTGGTGATATGGTTAAGCCAGGTCAAACAGTATGTATAATAGAAGCCATGAAATTGATGAATGAAATTACTGCAGATATAGCTGGTAGGGTTGTTGAGATATTGGTCAAGAATGAAGAGCCTGTAGAGTACGGTCAAGAATTATTCCTAATTGAACCTGTTTCATAAGGAGGAATACCATGGAACTAAAAAATCTCCTTGCAAAAATGATAAAGTTGGAGGCTTCAGACTTACATCTAAAGGTTGGTAGTCCTCCTGTAATGAGAATAAATGGTAGCCTTACTGCACTTAATATGGAGCCTTTGTCTAATGATGATTTAAGGAAAGCCGCTGCCTCATTGATGACAAAGGAACAGCAGGAAAAATTTTCAAAACAGAAAGAGGCAGATTTTGCTATTGGGTTAAAGGGTCTTGCAAGATTCAGAGTAAATATATACGTTCAGAGAGGGAGTATTGCAATCGCAATGAGGATAATACCTCACCAGATAAAAACAATTGAAGAATTGAATCTCCCAGGTGTATTGAGAGATTTTTCAATGAGACCGAGGGGTCTTGTTCTCGCAACTGGTACAACAGGTTCTGGAAAATCAACAACACTTGCAGCAATGATAGAACATATTAATTTGAATGTGAATAAACATATTATAACAGTTGAGGATCCTATTGAATATCTTTTTAAGGATAAAAAATCTATTATTTCTCAAAGAGAGGTCGGAAGTGATACAAACTCTTTTGGCAATTCCCTTCGCTATATTCTAAGACAAGATCCTGACGTTATAATGATCGGTGAAATCAGGGATGTTGAAACAATGGATATTGCTCTAAAGGCTGCTGATACAGGTCATCTTGTATTTTCTACGCTTCATACACTAAATGCTGCTGAGACAATAAACAGAATAATAAGTTTTTATCCACCCTATCAACAGCAACATATAAGAGTGCTTCTTTCAGCTACCCTTGTTGGCGTTATATCACTCAGACTTCTTCCAACTAAAGATGGCAAGGGAAGAATGCCTGCAACTGAGATACTTGTTGCAACACCCCTGATAAGGGAATACCTTCTGGATGAAGTTAAGACATTAAAAATTCCAGACGCAATTGTAGAGGGTGACCAGTATGGTATGCATTCTTTTGACCAGTCTATCATGGAGTATTATAAACGTGGTGTAATCGATTTAGAAACTGCCATTGAAAATGTAACAAATCCTGATGAATTTAAGATGAAATTAAAGGGTATAGAAACGATGCAAGCGGGGTGGGGATAGAATTAATGATAAAGAAACTTCTTGTTGCAAATAGAGGAGAGATTGCTGTTAGAATTATAAGAGCAGCCAAAGAGCTCGGAATTGCCACTGTCGCCGTATTTTCCGAAGGCGACGAAAATGCCCTACATGTATATCTCGCAGATGAGTCCATCAGAATCGGCCCAGCTCAACCAGCCAGGAGTTATCTAAATATACCAATGATTATTGCAGCTGCAGAAGTAACAGGTGCAGATGCTATTCATCCCGGGTACGGTTTCCTTGCAGAAAACCCTGTATTTGCTGATACTTGTATTACAAGTGGTTTTATTTTTGTTGGACCATCTCCTGCATCAATTTCAAAGATGGGAGATAAGTCAGAGGCGAAACGAACTATGAAAAATGCAGGTGTACCTGTTATTCCAGGTAGTGATGGTCCAGTATTAAAAGTAGAAAAAGCCCTTGAGATAGCTGATTCTACGGGATATCCAGTAATCATTAAAGCTGTAAGTGGGGGAGGAGGTAGGGGTATGAGAATTGCACGAGATGCAAAGGAGTTATCTTCTTCCTTCAGAATGGCTATGTCGGAAGCAGAGGCATCTTTCGGTGATGGAAGACTCTATATTGAAAAATATATTGAAAATCCCAGGCATATTGAGGTACAAATTTTAGGAGATAAAGATGGGAATATCATTCATTTAGGCGAGAGAGAGTGTTCTATTCAAAGAAGACACCAAAAGCTACTGGAAGAGTCACCCTCTACGATTGTTACGCCAGAGACGAGGAAGAAAATGGGTAACATAGCGATACAGGGAGCGAAATCTATAGGTTATTATTCAGCTGGAACTATGGAATTTATTATGGATAAAAAGAAAAAATTTTATTTTATGGAAATGAATACAAGGATTCAAGTTGAACACCCTGTTACTGAACTGGTTACAGGAATCGATATTGTGAAGGAGCAAATTAAGATTGCGATGGGAGAGAAGATTACTTATAGACAGAAAGACGTAAAATTTAATGGTCATTCAATAGAGGTTAGGATTAACGCAGAAAACCCTTCGTCTGGTTTTGTACCTAGCGTTGGTAAAATAGAAAATCTGCATATTCCAGGTGGACCTGGAATCAGGGTGGATACCCATATTTATCAGGGATATCAAATCCCTTCATTTTATGACTCTCTTTTAATGAAATTAGTTTCGTATGGTATTGATAGAAATGAATCAATCAATCGAATGAGAAGGGCTTTAAATGAGATTATAATTGAAGGTGTTGATACTACTATACCACTTCACAAAAAGATAATTGATAGTGAGGGTTTTCAAAAAGGAGAAATAGATACTGAATATATCAAGAAATTGGGATATTAAGATTATTGGGATTACTGATAGGAAATATCTTGGAGAAAACATAGAGAAAGGTGTAGAACTCGCCCTTAAGGGTGGAATAAAAGCTATCCAATACAGGGAGAAAGAGATGGATGATAGATATAAATACAAAAAGGCTTTGGTGTTAAGAGAATTATGTGATAATTATGGTGCTATCTTAATTGTAAATGACAGGCCTGATATAGCAATTCTCTCCCATTCACATGGTGTTCATCTTGGGCAGAGTGATTTACCTGTTGATAAAGTGAGAGGAATATTCCAGGGTTTAATTGGGGTTAGTGTTGGGAATAAAAAAGAAGCGGAAGAGGCTGAGGTAAAGGGTGCAGATTATTTAGGGTTAGGAGCGTTTTATCATAGTAATACAAAACAAGATATAGCAGAGGTAGAGGATAAGGTTGTTAAAGAAATAAAAAAAAGTGTGAAAATCCCTGTCATTGCCATTGGGGGCATCAATATTAGTAATGTTAGAGCTGTAATGAAGAAGGGTGTGGATGGGATTGCTCTTAGTGAAGGATTATTTACAGGAGATATTTTTGTAAATGCCTCAAGATTGGTTGATTTGGTAAATAAATATGTCTCTCATTAAGTACGCGTCAAAAGAAATTACATGTAAAATTGTATACTACGGGCCGGGTAGAGCTGGTAAGACTACAAATTTAAAATTTCTATTTACGAAGATTCCTGTGGATAAAAAAAGCGACCTCGTATCCCTTGCAACTGAATCAGATAGAACACTATTTTTTGATTTTTTACCCATAGAACTTGGTAATTTTCGTGGTTTCAGAACGAGATTTCAGCTTTATACAGTTCCTGGCCAGGTATATTACGATTCGACAAGAAGACTTGTACTTCAGGGTGCAGATGGCATTGTTTTCGTTGCCGATTCTTCAGATTCAAGATTTGAGGATAATATCGTTAGTATGGAAAATATGATTGAAAATATGGAAAAAAACGGATTGTCAGTGGATGAAGTCCCGATTGTTATACAATACAATAAAAGAGATTTACCCGATGTAGTTTCGGTATCACAACTTGAAAAGTCATTGAATCCAAACGGATTTAAGTATTTTGAGTCAATAGCAATTAAAGGTGAAGGCGTAGCATCCACATTCAAAGAAATTGGGATGCAGGTTTTAAAATCAATAAAAATGAAATTGGGGCTTGAATGATCATTTCGAATTTTAATAAGGAAGCAGCAAAGGCAATTCAGTTTGCCTGTGAAAGAAAAAGTGAATATAATCCTATATACATATATGGCCAAAGGGGTAGTGGTAAGACTGAGATAATTAAAGAGATATTCAATAAATTTAAAGGCAAAAAAATGATTTTGACTCCTTCGGAATTCTGTGAAAAAAGCATTGAGGATATTAATAGAAATGATCTGCTTATTATTGAGGATATTGGTTTAATAAGACCCAATAAAGAGAACGAAAAAAAACTTATTTCCTTGATGAATAAATTTTTTGAAGAAGGTAGACAGATCGTATTAACGGGTGTATATGAGCCTGATAAGCTTCCTTTTAATGAAGAGATCGTGAACAAAATAAAAAGGGGTATAACCCTGAAGATATACCCACTTGATGACGAAGATAAAAAATTATTATTTAGAAATTATGCCCCAGATTTAGATGAAGGTATGCAGCAGAACATTCTTAAAAGCGAGGTTTCAACTGTCAAGGAATTTTTTGGATATCTCAATAATATCAGGACTTATAAGAAGAAAGAAGGGGAGAAACCACTTACGCAATCCAATGTATTTAAGGAATTTATAAAAGAGATTGAAAATGATATGCCAGAAACCCTCAAGAAGGGTTCAGTAGAGGAAGAGCTGAGGGAAGAGTATAGAGCCAAATTGTATGTTTGGAAAATGAAGGGTTTTCGATGTGATAGAGTTGAATCAGTAATTGATGGTAATATTGAGGATATAACCAGGGAGTTTGTAACATTTACAACAAATGTGCAGAGGTTGATTGAGTTACAGAGAAGGTATGGAAGTATTGATCAATCTATTATTCCGAAAGAAGAAAAAAGCCAGATAGAGGAGCGTCTTTTTAACCCTGAAGACATTCCCGAACTGGAAGAGACAATAGCACGATATGAATTGCTTTCAGAAATAAGAAGGAATGTTGCCAAATATATTAATTGGGATAAATCTTTTGATGATTATGTGGTTAGTGAACCCAATAAAGAGGCATACGATTTTGTAATTGACATCATAGATAATCCACGACAGAAGGGGGTATACTTAATTGAGGGTTGTATGGGCTGTGGAAAAACAGAGATTGTAAACCTTCTTGCACAGGGGCTTTTCAAAATGTATCCTGATGTTACCTTTTTGTTTTACAAATTTGAATATTTGATTTCAAGAGATTATCCGGAGTATATTAGCGAAAACATTGATGTGATACTTATAGATGATGTTGATATGTTTATAAATAAATCTGGGTGGGAGAAATTTGAATCTATTATCAATAGATGTAGTAATAGGTTGTGTATCTTTACTCTTACAAAGTATCCCAGAGCTGAAAAATTTAATGAATATGTTGATAACTCACGTATAGTTAAGATCCGCAAACCAGATAGACGCATTCTAAAAAAAATGTTAGAGGACGTTGAAAATATCAAAGGAATTGATTTAACGCTCGAGACAGAAAAAGACATATTGGATAAAGCAAAAGGTGGATTTTATGACCTTGAGGCACTGGTATCTTTACAACTAAGTAAGGGGTTGAGTAGGGAAGAGACGACGGATTTAAGAGAAAAATCTATAAAAAACAGACCCGAAGCAATAGATAAACTCAAAAGGAGGGGGCATGAATTGATAGATGGCATAGCGCAGGAGTTTCAGGACGATGATTTCAGATTGGGTAAGGAGATATAATGGCAATAAAAGGATCACTTAGAGAAGCATCCTTACCTGATGTGGTACAGATGCTGGCTTTAGGAAGAAAAACTGGTATTCTGAGTGTTACCAATGGTGAAATGCTTGCACATATTTACTTTGAAGAAGGCAAATTAACAGGGGCTGATATTGTCAATAGGGAAAATAAAGTAGGGGAGCTGCTGGTAAAGGCTGGTAAGATTACCCCTGAACAGCTTGACAGTGCACTGGAGAAACAAAAAAGTAGACGAGGTGTACCCATTGGGGAGATATTATATGAAATGGGGTTAATTGATGAGAAGACTCTTCAGGACGCATTAATAGGACAGATGAAAGAGACACTTTTTAATTTATTTTCCTGGAAAGACGGTCTTTTTAATTTCGAACCAGGCGAAAGTAAGGTTAAGAAAATAATTTCTATCAGCATAAAGGCAGAAGACTTACTTCTTGAAGCAGCAAGGCTCGCAGACGAGATTGGTGTTGTGGACCTACCTCCAGCAGATAGTATTCTTCAGAAGATGGGCGGTGTAAATATTGAAGAACTCGATGAATTTGAAAGACAAGTATTTGAAGTCATTGATAATAAAAAAACAATGGAAGAAATCCTTTCCTCTATAAGTATGGATGAATTTGAGACGATGAAAGCAATTGGAAGATTAAAAAAGAAAGGTGTTATTACATCACGCAAGTTTACCAATATTGCGCCTGAGAAGGCGGCTTCAAAAATTGCTGAACATGAGAATCTTGGATTGGCGTTTCTACAGATGCATATGTATGAAGAAGCTGAGAGAGAATTCAAGAGGATTTTAGATTTTCGTCCCGATGATTACAGGGCAATGTTTTATCTTTCAATTATAAGGTATAAATTAGAAGATTACAAGGAAGCGGCAAGTCTTATAGAAAAAATTAAAGATAGTCAATTTGAACATCCATATATTTACTCTAACCTTGCAGTTTATTATGAAAAACTTAACGATTTAAACAAGGCATTAACTTTAGTTGATCACGGGCTTCAGAGATGGAATTCAAATTTAGAACTTTTGTTAAATAGAGGTATAATTTTGATGAAAATGGGTCGATACGATGATGCTATCAATGCATTTAACAATCTTTTGAAGGTTAATAATGAAAATACATATGCATATTTTTTTATAGCTCTAATAAATATACTCCAAAATAAGATTGAGCATGCATTAAATTTTTTACTTGATGGATTACGCTACAAACCAAAGTTTCCTGAGTACTATAATAATATTGCCCGTGTATACGAAGAAACTGCTGAGTTTGAAAAAGCAGAGGAGATGTATAAAAGGGGACTCGAAATAGATCCTGCGTATCAACTTATCCGACTTAATCTTGCTAATTTCTATTATAAAAATGGTTACTATTCATTAGCAGAGGAAGAATATCTTAAGCTTATTTCATCTGATTATAAAAATGGGGATATATTTGCGAAACTTGGGAATATTTATTTTAAAAAGGGAAACAAAAAAGAGGCACTGCTTTATTGGGAAGAATCGCTTAAATTCAATCCAGATGATTTGACTGTATTAAAGAATATAAAAATTGTAAAACAGGATTATGGATTGGGCATTTGAGTATCTGAAAAGAACTATTAAAGAAATATTGAATTTTGAACCGGAGAATTATAAGGTTAGGCCATTTATAAGGAGGATAAGGTCAAGGATGAGAAGTGTAGGTATAATGGAATATTCTAAATATGCTGATTTCTTAAAAAATCATCCAGAGGAAGTAATTAAACTCAAAGAGACATTGACCATTAATGTTTCGAAATTTTTCAGGAATCCATCTGTATTTTCCATTATAGAGAATGAGATTTTTAAAAGACTTTCTTCTCCTATCACAATATGGAGTGCCGGTTGCGCAACAGGTGAGGAACCTTATACTCTTTCAATGATCTTGTTAGAATCTGGAAAGACAGGTAAGATCATAGCTACAGATGTTGATGCATCAGCAATAAAAAAAGCACAGGATGGTGTATATGAAAAGACATCCCTCTCGGAAATGTCTCCCTATATCATTTCTCGGCATTTTAGTAAAGAAAATGGTAAGTATAGAGTAAATGATAATGTCAAAAAACTTGTTGAATTTAGAATTCTTGATCTGAAGGAGCTTGAAGAATTTAAAATGATTTTTGATGTCATTGTCTGCAGAAATGTATTAATATATCTTTCAAAGGAGTTCCAAGGGGAGCTCATTAAGGGTTTTGCTAATCATTTAAAGGAGAGAGGATTTCTTATTCTCGGTATGGTGGAGGGAATGTTCGGTATTGGCGAGGATTTCTTCGTTCCATATAATTTAAGGGAGAGAATCTACGTAAAAAAATGAAAAAGTTATTTGTAAAGGTAGGAGATATGAAGGCTGCCAAAGATTCATCCCTGTTAATTACACTTGGGCTTGGCTCATGCGTTGCAGTAACAATTTATGAACCAGAAAAAAAGATTGGGGCGTTACTCCATTTTCTTTTGCCAGAGGGAGATAGAAACGGAAGTTCACCATTTAAATACGGAGATAAAGGCATAGAAATGATGGTTAAAGCTTTGGAAAATTTAGGTGCACAGAGGAACAAAATGGTCGCTAAACTATTCGGGGGGGCATTAATGTTTGCCCAATTGATAAGAACACCGGAGAATTCTATAGGGGTGAGAAATTTAAAGAAGGCAAGGGAAGTTCTTAATAGATTAAATATACCAATTGTTGGCGAGGATACAAACGGTGATTACGGAAGAAGTATTGAGTTTAACCTGAAAGACGGATCAGTTCGTGTTTCCTCGTATAAAGCTGGGGTTAAAGTTATATGATAAGGGTGCTCGTAGTAGACGATTCGCTATTTATAAGAAGTCTATTAACAGACATACTTGAATCGGAAAAAGATATTGATGTAATCGATACAGCTAAGGATGGGATTGAGGCAATTTCAAAGACCCTAAACTTTAGGCCAGATGTTATAACAATGGATGTAGAAATGCCTCGTTTAAATGGTATTAAGACCGTTGAAAAAATAATGAAGGAAAGACCCACGCCAATTATTATGATAAGTGCATACACCAAGAGAAATGCGGAGATAACCCTGGAAGCACTTTCAAAAGGTGCTATTGATTTTATAACCAAACCTGGTGGACCTGTAAGTTCGGATATAGGGAAATTGAAGAACGATATAATTACAAAGGTTAAAATAGCCTATAGGGCAAATATTACTTCATTAAATATAAAACCTACCAGGGATGTAGTACCTGGTTCAGAGAAAAGAACATTTAAAATTGTAGTAATTGCTTCTTCCACTGGTGGCCCAAAGGCACTCTCTCACATAATCCCAAGATTACCAAAAGATTTTGCAGGTTCCATTCTCGTTATTCAGCATATGCCAATGGGCTTTACAGGACCACTTGCTGAAAGGCTTGACAGGGTTTCAAATGTTAAGGTTCTTGAGGGGAAAAATGGAACAAATGTCAGACCTGGAACAGTGTACATTGCTCCCGCAGGTTTTCATATGAAGGTTGATTCGAAATTAACTATCTTTTTGACAAAGGATCCTCCTCTGCATGGAGTAAGACCATCTGCAGATGTAACTATGATGGATGTTGCCAGACTTATGCAAAAGAATTCAATTGGCGTAATTCTGACAGGAATGGGTAGAGATGGTAGTATGGGTGTTAAGCAGATTAAAAAAATGGGTGGTAAAGTAATCGTTCAGGATAAAGAGACTTCTACTGTTTATGGAATGCCGAAATCTGCACTTTCCACTATTACTCCTGATATCATTTCCCCTCTTGATAATATTGCAGAGGAAGTGATCAGGTTTATTGAAAATGATTGAAGAAATAGAAAACAGGATAAAAGAAATTGAAGATAAAATAAGAAAAAAGAAGGATTTTACTATTGAACTTAAATTACTTAAAAAAGAATTTTTAAAATACAAGGCTTATATATTTTCTGTCGAAAATAGAATACAGGATATCGAGGCAAAACTAGCCCCTGCCAGGATGATGGGAAAGTTGAGGTCTGCTGATGTTGATATTCAAACTCTTCTGGATAGTGCCTGGAATAATATAGTAAATGGTAATTATAAGGAAGCCGTTAAAGTGTTAAAAAAAGCACGAGCCCTTTCTCCAAATAATGAAAAAGTTCATTTATATCTGGGTTGGGCATTTACTTTACTTGGGAAGTATAATGAGGCAATGGCTGCCTATCAAAATGTGCTAAAAAAAGATCCCTTTAATCAACTTGCTTTGACAAATATAGGATTTATTAATTACAAATTAGGAATATATGGAGAGGCAATCGAAAGATTATCAAAAATAATAAAGGAAAATAAAGATAGACTGGCTGTATTGTATGCAAATTTTTATCTTGGCATAATATATTATGAAAGAGAAATGTATTTTGATGCCATTGAATTTTTTAATAAGGCAATAAAGGCTGGACCAAATCTTTTTGAAGCATACTATTATCTTGGAAAGGCATATATGAAGTCAGGAAATAAGAAATTAGGTGATGAGGTCTGGGATAAGTTGCTGTCTTTAAAGACAACGAATATATGGTCTCAGAAGATCGAGGAGGAAAGAAATGGTTGAAGAATATTGGGGTTTTAAGCTTAAGCCCTTTCTGAATACGCCTGATACTCAATTTTTATTCAGAAGCGAGTGTTTTAATGAAGGGTATGCCAGAATTTTATACAATATTAAAGAAATCAGGGGAGGACTGACATTGATTACCGGAGAAATTGGCAGTGGTAAAACATACCTTGCCTATGCTTTGAAAGAAGATCTTGGCAAAGAAGGGGAACCAGTGGTTCTTCTAACAAACCCCACTTTTTCTCCTACTGGCTTTTTGAAAACTATAATTGAACAATTTGGCATTGGAGAAAACGAAAAGATCTCGAGATACAGGGTGAAACTTTTAAAGAAGATAGAGAATATTCTTAATGAAATCAAGAGAGAGGGTAAAAATGCAGTTATTATGATTGATGAAGCCCAGGTGTTGAGGAAAGCCTTATTAGAGGAGATAAGATTACTGCTTAACTTTGAAGATAAAGATGGTAAACTTTTGCAAATCGTAATGCTAGGGCAGCCCGAAATGGCAAAAAAAATCAAAAAAATGCCTCAGGTTAAACAAAGAATAAATGTTAGGTACCATATTGGACCTCTCAGTAAGGAGGAAACTATAGAATATATTTCTCATAGATTAAATGTTGCAGGTGGTGAGATAAATATATTTAAAAAAGAAGCAATTGATAGAATATTTAAATATTCTAAAGGAATACCCAGGGTTATAAACAATATTGCACAAAATGCATTATTTGTTGGTATGAGTATGGAGGCTAAAAATATAAATGGAGAAATAATAGATGCAGTAGCAGTAGATTTGAGGATATTATAGAATGAAAAAGAGAAAAAAGATTTCCTTCCAAAAAATGCTTGAATTAAAGGAAAAATCAGAAAAGAAGATAAATAAATCAATAAAGAGTAAAACGGTTAAGGCAGAGGCTGCAAATATCAAGGAAGAACCAAAGCAACCAGCAAAGCTATCAGTACAGAAACAGCACAAAAAAATAGAAAAGGAGCAGAAAATAGTTGAGGATACAGGTTTACCGTTATTAGAACCAAATCAGATAGATAAAGGTAAAGCCATTGTGTTAGATGAAATTTTGGTAGTAAAGATAAAAAACGAATTTTATGGACTTCCGGTTGAGTATGTCACTGAAATATCAGAGCTTAAGGCCGTCCCAACACCTGATATGCCTGATTTCATCGCAGGTATAGTTGAAGTAAGAGAGAAGGTTATTCCAGTTATTGATCTTGCGGCAAGATTTGGTCTTGGGAAAATAGAAGGTAAAGTTTTACCTGTAGTTATAATTAATGTAGGAGATGAATCAATCGGTTTTCAAATCGAGAAGATCATTGAAATAGAAAAAATGAAAGACAGGGTAATAATGGCTTTACCAGATAACTTTAAGGAGAGATATCTTTTAGGAGCAATTGAATATAAAGGCAGGGTTTTAGCGATTATTGACCCCGGTTCCCTTCTAAGAGAAAGTGAATATAAGGGATTAAAGAAGATTAGAAATGAATAGCATATCAAAAAAATATGCACTTTATACAGTTTTACCAGGAATTGTAGGCACTATTCCTGTTGAGATTGTGGGTATAAGGTTTTATGCAGGTTTACCAGCAGAAAGACTACTTCCCCTATGCCTTTTAGTTTTTATCATTGCATCATCCTTATCCGTTATTTATTATTTTTTTCACTATTACAGGATGGAAAGGATTATTTCGGAAGATAATGCGAATGGATTGTTCCAGAGTCCAATCATTTCTGGAATTCATACATTGATAAATTTTGCTATTTTGGCCCCAATAATTTTTGTTATATATAATCACTTTAATGAACTTATTAGCAATACACAAATTGGTAAGGTGTTTTTGGTCAATATTTTTGCAGGTTTGATTGTATCGGGGATTGTATACCCCCTTGGGGAATTGATAATAATGCCATATCTATACAAATATGAACGAAAATTTAAAGGGATATCTTTATTTGTAAAATTATGCATTGTTCTATTAATTGGGTTAATCTTTTCGTGGTTTACTGGTGTACTATTTATCCGATATAATCCATCGATATTTCTAATTTTATTGCCCATTTTTCTGACGCTTCTAACAATATTCAGAGTTCTTAAACCAATGAGGCTTTTTAATGAAGGCTTAGACCAATTTATCTCTGATAAACCCAATCTAAGGTTGAAGATGAAAGTAAAGACAGGCGATGAATTCGAAGATCTGTCTGAGAAGGTAAATAAGTTTGTAGAAATAGTATCAGAGATTGTTAGTAGAATTAAAGAAATCTCAGAAAAAATGATGAAATCTTCAGAATCAATTTCTACCTTATGTAAGAAATTAGCATCTTCTATCAAGGAAATTATCAGCAGTATTAATAAACTCAACAATGAAAATATTAATTCTCACCAATATGTAAAGCATGTTAACGTAGAAGCTAGAAACGTCACTTCAATGGCAGAGAATATTGAATCTCAAATGAAAATGCTAACAAAAGTTACACAGGATTCAGATAAAAGAGCAGTTGAAGGAGAAAAAAAGGCAGAAGAGGTTCTTTCGAGGATAAAAGAGAATATCAACTCTATAAAGTCAACAGAGGAGAGAATGAAGGACCTTATTGCAACTGTTCAAGAGGTTAACAGTTTTGCAGATATTTTATCAGAAGTGACAGAGGATACAGATCTCCTTTCATTGAATGCTTCAGTAGAAGCTGCCCGTGCTGGGGAATACGGTAAAGGATTTGCAATAATTGCAGAAGAAATAAGAGGGCTCTCTAACCAATCAAAGGAATATCTTGATAGAGTTGTTTCAGTCTTAGATAGAGTAACCACTGCTTTTGAAAACTTCAGGAATACACTTTCAGAAGGTATTAGCAAGATTTCAGGAAGTGTGGAATCAATGGATAATATTAAGGGTGCATTAAGTGAGATATCAGAAAATGTTACACTTGGTACCAATATGACAAATCAGGTATCTGATACTATCAAAGAGGAAATAAATAGTATATCAAAGTTGTATAGTGTAATAAGCAATGTTTCTGAGACCTTTGGGGCAACTACTTCTGCTATAGAGGGAATTTCTTCTTCTTTAGAAGAACAAATGGCATCGATGGAGGAACTTAAAGGTATGACGGAAAACATGCTAAAAGTTTCCCAAGAGATGAAATTATCTATTGAGAGGTTCGAGGTTTGAAATATTTGATTTTTAATTTAGGTGAGAATACATTTGGAATTTCCATAGATAAAGTTAAAGAGCTTGTAAAATTTAAAAGGTTGCGTAGGTTGTCGCAAATGCCTAAGTGGCTTTCGGGAATAGTTTCTTATAGAAAAGAGAATTATGGATATGTAAGATTGTGGGAGATTCTTAAGACCCCCTCCCCTGAAAAGGAAATAATTCTTTTTTTAACAGGGGTTGATCTGGTAAGCTTTGGTATTGGTAATTTGGCAGGGATCAAAGACATTTCAGTAAAGGGAGTATCACACTCTTTTTTAAGGCTAAAGTATATAGAAGGGATTGGTAATTTAAATGGTAATATTGTATTAATTATTTCTCCTGTAAATCTTATTGGATCAAGGAAAATAAATACGATTAAACAGTTACTTAAGGGGAGAAAATGAGGAAGAAAGCATCTGTTATTGCAATCGGAAATGAAATTTTAATGGGGGAAATAACAGATACAAACTCTACTTTTATTTCAAGAAAATTGTTTGAAAAAGGTATATTGACAGTCGTCAGATTGCAGATACCAGATAAAAGAGAAGATATTGAGCAGGCCTTGAGATTCTGTATGGAAAAAAGTAATATTATTATTACCACAGGTGGTTTGGGCCCAACGAATGATGACATCACAAAGAAGACAATTGCCAATTTTCTTGGCAGAGATCTTGTACTTGTGGATGATTTAAAAAATTGGGTAGAGGGTTTTTTTCAACGCAGAGGAATTCCAATGTCAGATGTGAATCTATCTCAGGCAGAGATTATAGAAGGTTCAAGATATATAATGAATCCTATTGGCACTGCTCCCGCCATTATCATAAATGTAGGCAAGAAAAAGATTGCAATGTTTCCAGGTGTACCATCAGAGTTATATGTAATGTTTGATAAATTTCTTGAAGGAATAGAGGGGAGTATACCAGTTACTACATTGCTCAGGACAACTGGAATAGCAGAATCGGACATATATAACGAGGTGAAAAAGGATGCACCCCAAAAGATACAAAAGATTATATATTATTATCCTACCTGGAGAGGAGTTGATTTAAGAATAGTGAGTTATGATATTGATTTACAAAAAGATGCAGTTAATTTTTTAAAGCATAAATTCGGCAACTATATTTATTCGTTAGAAGAAAAAGAGATTGAAGAAATTGTTGGCATTATGTTGAGGAATAAAGGCATTTCAATTTCTGTTGCTGAATCCTGCACGGGTGGTCTGGTTGCAGATTATATAACTGACGTTCCTGGCAGCTCGGATTATTTTATTGGAGGAGTGGTTACATACTCAAATAAATCCAAGATAAACATCCTTGGTGTAAGGCAAAATGATATCGACAGATTTGGTGCCGTAAGTGAAATAGTCGCAAGGGAGATGGCTGAAGGTGTTAAAAGTTTATTTAATGCTGATATTGGGGTTTCAACAACGGGTATTGCGGGCCCTACGGGTGAGAGACCGGGGAAGCCATTGGGACTTGTTTATATGGCAGTATCTTACAAAAATGAGACCATTGTTAAAAAACAAATTTTTCTTTCGCCACGAAAAAGGGTAAAGGTAGCAGCCGCAACCTTCCTCCTTAATATGGTCAGGGAGGTAATAAAGGGATGAGATTATTTTTTGGTATTGATATACCTTTAGATGCAAAAGAGGCAATTTTTCAACTAACACATTTATTCTCAGCAAACTCAGTAAGGGTAAAATGGGTAAGAAAGGAAAACCTACATATTACCCTTCGATTTTTGGGAGATAACGATCCCCACAAAGTGTTAGAAATTATAGGGAATTCTTGCCCTGAAGAACCTTTTTATATAAGTCTAAAATCTATTGGAGCATTTCCTAATCGTTTAAAGCCGAGAATTTTATGGGTTGGTGTTGAGACAGGTGAAGAAAAGGTAAGATCTATCTATAAATGGCTTGATGAAAGATTAAATTCTCTTAAGCTGAAAAAGGAGAATAATTTTCTTCCTCATATTACCTTTGGGAGAGTAAAGCAGGGGAGGCTTAAAATCCCTCCTTTGGATTTTGAGTATCCTGAGTTTAAGATTGATAGGTTTTACCTGTTTAGTTCGGTTTTAAAAATAGGGGGACCGGAATACAGTAAAATTAGCGAAATTAAACTGGGAGGGAGATGATGAGTTTTGGTCAATATCTTGGTATAGAATACGTTTTAACTATGTTTATTATGCTTGTTTATGCGGCATCATTAAAAAAATCGGGTTTATTTGATATTTTCTTTCAAGAAGTTTTTAAGAGGACAGGACCTAAGACTGGGTTTTTAATCGTTTTGACAATTATATATTTTTTCTCCCCTCTTTTTTTAATACCTGTTTTAATAGGTAGCATACAGGATATTAGTATGAGGTATAAAAATAAGAATATAGCTCTTTCTATCTTATTGTCTGCCTTAACATTTGGTAGTGTCATTTTGCCTTTCGGTAATCCCAGGAATTTTTATTATATTATTTATTATAAGAGCGTTAATGGGACTCCGCTCTTTTTTTCAGAGTTTTTAAGAATTATGTTCCCTATTTGGATTATGATGTACTTTGTAATTTTATTTACCGCAATCATTGTTTTAAAACCAGAGCTTAATGGTGAAATTAGTTTAAGAAGCAAAAAGTTTAGATACAAAGAAATAATTTTTGTAAGTTTTCTTCTTATATTTATTATTGCATATGCGATGGGGAAGATGAATTTTCTTGGATTCTTTTTTGTGACTGGATTTTTCATTTTTACATTTGTTGGGAAGGATACATTAAAGAAGGTTGAATGGTGGATGTTAATTCCTATCTCACTATCGATACCATTAGGAATACTTATTTTTACACATCCAGTGAAAATGACAGGTATTTTTACATATCTTGTCACATTTTTCTCTTCAGGGATAATCACTTCTGATGTTTCTACTTTTATTTTTCCATATCCCCTTGCGAAACCAATTAATTTCCTGTATGGTATATCGGCAGGTGCTACGTTTGGTATATTAGGTTCTAGTTTAAGTATTTATTTATGGAAGAAGGGACGGGTGAAGCCCGATATGAGGACTTTATTTATTATTTCAGCACTGGCTTTTTTGGTGGGCTTAATTATAATTATTATATGGAGGTGAAAGTATGGAAGAAAAGAAAAAAAAGGCAATAGAAGAAGCAATGAAGCAAATTGAGAGACAGTTTGGCAAGGGAGCTGTAATGGTCCTGGGTGGGAAGGAGATTGTTCAGGTTGATGTTATTCCTACCGGTTCTATCTCACTTGATTATGCACTGGGTGTTGGGGGGGTGCCACGGGGTAGGGTGGTGGAGATATTTGGTCAGGAGGCCTCAGGTAAAACTACCCTTGCCCTTCATATCATAGCCCAGGCACAGAGGTTGGGTGGTGCTGCAGCATTTATAGATGCTGAGCATGCACTTGATCCAGCTTATGCAAAAGTCCTTGGGGTTGATGTAGACGATTTATTAATTTCACAACCAGATACAGGGGAGCAGGCGTTGGAAATCGCGGAAATGCTCACGAGAAGTGCTGCTGTCGACCTAATTGTTGTTGACTCAGTTGCTGCCCTTGTTCCAAAGGCTGAAATCGAGGGTGAAATGGGGGATTCTCATATAGGGCTTCAAGCAAGATTGATGTCACAGGCACTTAGGAAATTAACAGGTGTTTTGAGTAAATCTTCCACCTGTGCAATTTTTGTAAACCAGGTAAGGTATAAGATAGGTGTAATGTTTGGTAATCCCTTGACGACACCTGGGGGGCTTGCATTGAAATTTCATACTTCAGTAAGATTGGAAATTAAACATATAGGTTCTTTGAAAGAAGGTGATAATAGTGTTGGAATAAGGGTACAGGTTAAGGTTGTAAAAAATAAACTCGCCCCTCCTTTTAAAACTGCCCAGTTTGATATAATATATGGTGAGGGAATCTCAAGGGAAGGGGAACTTCTCGACCTTGGCGTACAGAATGGCGTGGTTATAAAATCAGGTGCCTGGTATACATATAGAGAGGAAAAGCTTGGTCAGGGAAAAGAAAATGCTCGAAGGTTTTTGAAGGAAAACAAAGACATTGCTGAAAAAATAGAGGGTGAAATAAAGGAGAAGTTAGGTATTGGAGGAGAAAAGGCTAAGACTGAACAGGATAAAGAATAAATACCAGGTTTTTTATGAAGATAAATTAATCGGTGAATTCCCTGTAAGACTCATAAATAAGATAGGTATAAAAGATGAAAAAATTGATGAGGAAAGATTTCTTCAAATTTTAAGTGATTATTTTATTCCTTACACCAAGGAAAGGGTATTAAGACTTATTACTTATAGGCAGAGAAGTAAGGAAGAAATAAGAAGATACCTTAACAGGCATAAATTCTCAAAAGATATAGCAGATGCCATAATAAAAGATTTTACACGGGCAGGATTGATAGACGACGTTTCTTTTGCCGAATTTTTTGCCCTTTCAAGATTTCGAATGAAACCTGTAGGTAAATTTTATATAGAACAAGAACTAAAAAAGAAGGGCATTTCATCTGATATTATTCACCGTATACTTTCCAATTACGATGAGGAAGAAGCCCTTAAGAATGCATATGAAAGGGCAAAAAAAATATATCCCGATAACAAAGAAAAGAAGATCCAGTTTCTTATGAGAAGGGGTTTTGATATTTCAATGATTTTTGAAATTATTAATGAAAAAATGTAATTCGTGAATTGTGAGAATAGACAATAACTACGATATTATCCTCTCAGAGAGATACAGGGATTGAATTTATATTGCCATTAATCAGAGTGAAAAATAGAATATAGGATAAAAAGGATTACCCGGGGGCATCGCCCCCGGGTAAAAAGGATTGATCAAAATCCCTTTGCGACAAACAGGTATCCTGCCATCATAGGATCTGTGCCTGTGAAATAGTCCCCAGGCATCCAGTATCCACCAGTAGCACCAATGGAGAATTCCTTATTCAGATTTAATGATGCATAGAGGGCTATCTCATTACCCATTGCATTGGGCGTACCCTGTACAGTTTTATACATAAAGTAGTCAGCACGAATGCTGAATGCGGCAGCATCGTAACCAATATGTCCATTGATCACATTGAGGTTCGGTGTCACAAGATTAAATCCATAAGGGCTCCAGAGTGTGTAGGCAGGACCAAATCCTACCCATCCCTTATAAAAATCATTGGGATAGGGACCGTATGTTGGAGAGCCATAATCCTCATTCTCCGCAGTAGCAGGGTCATCACCTGAGAAATAGTAGTATCCACCACCCACTGTAACAGGGGTAAATGTATAGTTAAGTCTTGCTGAATAATACATACCCTTGTAATCAACAGGTGTAGCTGCGCCATTGTTTCCCATCATCATTGCAAAATCACCAGTGTAGGAGAGACCCTTCATCGGTGAACCAGCAGAACGGACGCCTACCCACATTGGCTTATCATCACCCTCTGATCTCAGGAAGCCAAAACCATTGACCTCAACGTTGCCTTCCATAAGCTTAACGGTAGCCCATACACCGCTAAGATCCTGATCAGGTGGAGGTGTTCCTGCTGTACCCATCAACATATAACCCATACCACCATTCTCTATAGCCCTGTAGGTGAAAAGATCAATACCCATCATATCGGTATTCACATTGATCTTTACACCTGTAAATCCATCCTCGCCACCATCAAAGGCAATGTCACCATAAGCCATAGGGATAATACCCACAGTAAATCCTACAGGGGTATCAAATAGATTCTGTGCACTAACATAGGCATGCATAATATGAGCGCCCATTCCAGCAACACCACTACCCAGTATAGGATGCATACCGTAGTTACCCCAGTCACCAATCCTGACAAGGGCAGTTACACCATTGCCAAAGTCAGCAGTTGCATTTAAATCTCCGTGAATATAATAGTGCATATCTCCGTCTGCAACACTCGAGTTAAAATCTGCATTCTGCCACATAAATGCATAATCATAGAAAAGACCATGCCATTCAACAGTTACTCCCTGAACTGAAAATGTAGCAAGTAGAGTAATAGCTAAAATAGCCATTAATTTCTTCATAAAACCTCCCAATTTAGATTTAATGTTAACAGTATTATCTTACCCTCATTCCTGCAGTTTCATCCCAATGGAGTGGTTTGTCAAATTTAGGAAGTGGTGCACCAGGGACTTCCTTTATAGATACACCATATTTCCAATTAGGTGGGCATACTGCGATATAACGTGCATAACCACCAGCTCCATTTTTTGGCTTTGCAAATCCTATTACTATTAATGCACCAGCCTCAGGGACCTTGTCAAGATTTGTTACACCCTCTGCCTGGCAATAATGGTTATGCATAAGCCAATATTCACCTTCAAGTGATGCAGTGGTATCTGTATCAAGTGGTTCGTGACCATGGAATAATATATGTCTCTCCAAATGAAGGAACTTTATGGCATCAAGACCGACACCAGCAAAGGGGAATTCGTCACATTTTTTCTTATCAGGCCATCTCTTTGACCAATCAGAACGAACCATCACTACAGAGCCAGCGGGTATTTTGCCGTGCTTTGCTTCCCAATCCTTGATATCCTGAACAGAACAATGATAACCAGGATCCTTAGCCACCTTGTCATGGATATCTATTACTACAAGGGGTCTTATCGCATAGGTTGCAGGAAGGTCACTTATAGTTGCTGCATATGGTTCCCAGTGAGCAGGTGGGTCTAACTGTGTCCCATACTGGTCAGTTGGGATATAGTAAGCTGTAGCAATAAATCCATGTTCCTTGTAGGTAAATACCTGGCCCTTTTTGACATAACCTGGCATTTCTTTACCAGCCTTGGCGGGGTAAAATTTTGCATTACCAAAGCCTACCCAGACAGGGATCGTAGGGGTCATATCATGCGTCAAATCCACATACTTTGCATTCACGAAGTACTTGTTATACACCTTCCATAACGGATAACCTCTTCCATGGACGTTCACAGAAATCCCGAACAACAAAACAACAGCACCAACAACATAAAACCTTCTGGACATGAACACCTCCTTAGTTTGTTTTCACGGATTTACATCTTTCCTGTTATCTTTTCTCATCGCACCTCCTTGTTATTTATTTTTACTTTCTGTTATGATAGACGAAGCAACCAACATATCTATCTGCTTCCCTGTATTTTTAGAAATTTTAAGTAAAAATAAAAAATTTGTCAAGTGTTTTTTTAGTATTATCGATTGCAAAATTCCACAGGAAAATCATATTATTATCTCGTTCTATAACCCTTTGTTTCATCGTAATAGAGTGGTTTGTCATATGTCGGAAGAGGATACCCTGGATTTTCTTTTATAGATACACCATATTTCCAATCAGGCGGGCAGATAGCGATATATCTTGCATAAGAACCTGTACCGCCCAGGAATTTTGGGAAACCAACTGCAATAAGGGCACCAGCCTCTGGAACCTTGTCAAGATTTGTTACGCCCTCTGCCTGTGTAAAGTTCTGATGTAAGATCCATGCTTCACTGGCAAAATTACTTGTAGTATCAGTGTCCAAACATTCATGTCCGTGGAATAATATATGCCTTTGTTCATGGAGGAATTTTACAGCCTCGAGGCATATGCCAGGAAGATGAGATTCAAATGCTTCTCTATCGTCCCATTTCTTTGACCAATCAGAACGAATCATTACCACAGAGCCTGCTGGTATTTTGCCGTGCTTTGCTTCCCAGGCCTTTATGTCTTTGATCTGACAGTGATAATCGGGTTCCTTTTCTGTCTGTTTATGGACATCTATTACTACAAGTGGCCTTATGACATATGTAACTGGTATCTTATCTTGTGTGGTTCCATATGGGTTGAAATGTGCTGGTGCATCTAATTGCGTCCCCATTTGATCGGTTGGCAAATAGTAAGCATTACAACAAAAACCATGCTTTTTGTAATTGAAAACCTCACCTTTTTTTGCAAAACCTGGCACCTCAACACCACATTTGGTAGCGTAGAACTTCGGTTGCCCAAATCCTTTCCAAATTGACATATAGGGAGTGATTGTGTGACTTAAGTCTACAAGCTTTGCATTTTCGAAATACTTGTAGTACACATTCCATAATGGATACTTTGTTGCATAGACGTTCACAGAAATTCCGAATAACATAACTACTACACCACATACATAAAACCTTTTGGACATAAACACCTCCTTACGTTTGTTTTTACAGATTTAAAACTCTCCTTTCATCATTATCATCTTACCTCATAGCACCTCCTTGTTATTTGTGTTTCATTGCCCTTGATATAAAATAGGCAAGGCCACCGTATAGAATCACAACACCTATGACGAGCATAGCTATAGCAGATGCATTCATTATTCCTCCTTACCTTTTATTTTCATTAAGACTACAGATAGAATGATAAATAGAGCCACTATACCAAATCCCACGAATGAGACCCAGCCTGGATATCCACCGTATCCCTTTCTTACAGTGTTTATGATCTCCATTACGAGTGAGATACCCAGAATTATTGGCGTAATTATCATTATACAGACATCCCACCACCTGCCTATCTTTACTTCAGAAACACTGTTAACATATTCCCTCATCTTCGATGCCTTAATTACATATCCTACAACTATTGCTTCCAGCAGTCCCACCAATGTTAAAATATATGAGCAGGTAAAATGGTCAAAGATATCAATCCAGTAATAACCCGCACGAGTGGTAAAAAACAATCCCCCCAAAAATCCAAAAATTACAACGATGGGTAGTATAAATTTTCTCGGGAATTTCCATTTATCCATAAAACCTGCGGTAAATGGCTCCACCTGGGATATTTGGGAATCAATCCCAAGTGTTAAAAGTAATATAAAGAAAATCACACCAAAGAAGGCAGCCCCAAAAGGTAAAAGAGATATTGTAGTTGGATAAGTGATAAATGCCAGACCGATGCCACTTGATGCTACCTGAGGTACTGTGACACCCTTTGCCACGGCAAGATATCCGAGGGTGGAGAATACTGCAAATCCAGCAAAGAATGCTGTGCCACAGTTTGCAAGTGATGTTATGAACGCATTATTTGCTATATCCGAATCCTTCGGAAGGTAACTGGAATAGATTATAAGAGACCCCATTCCAAGACTCAGGGTAAAAAATATCTGGCCATATGCAGCAAGCCATGGTTCCGGATTCAGCAGGGACTTAAAATTAGGTGTAAGGTAGTAATTTAAACCATCAACAGCACCCGGTAGGGTCAGACCCCTGACAACCATTATAATCAGGATTACCCAGGGGATTGAAACTGTCCAGTAGATTTCTTTACCTATGCTTTTTGTTCCCCTTCTCAGGTAGTTATAAGACCACAGCCATGTTAATGCAAGACCAATAATAATCATCCAGTTAAGTCCCCCCAATTGACCGGGACCTGAAGAAATATGAAGGAATTTATTAAAGAAGAATGCATTTGGGTTTGCTCCCCACATTGCCTTAACAGAAAATACGATGTAATTCCATATCCATCCCATTATTACTGAGTAATATAGGAAAATAGACATAACAGCAAAGAGGGCAAGCCAGCCAATCCATTCCAATCCCTTTTTGATCTTTGCAAATGCTAAGGGTGCTCCGCCCTGTGCCATCCTCCCAAGCCCAAATTCAACAATTACAAGTGGTATACCAGCTGTAATAAGTGCAATAAAATAAGGAATTAAAAAGGCACCTCCTCCATACCGATAGGTAATATACGGAAACCTCCATACATTACCAAGGCCAATTGCAGCACCTATTGATGCAAATAGAAAATCAGACCTTCTATTCCATCTTTCTCTTTCCATATTCTCTCCTTTCACTTTTTAGTAAAGATAACCATCTTTACCTCAGACATTTCCTCAATGGCAAACCTCAATCCTTCCCTTCCGATACCAGAGTGTTTATATCCACCAAAGGGCATATAATCTACCCGAAAATCAGTGGAATCATTGATTAGTACACCGCCAAATTTGAGCCTCTTAGCTGCTTCAAGTGCCCTGTCCACATCCTGGGTAAATATTGCCGCATGAAGACCATACTCTGAATCGTTTGCTCCGTTAATTCCTTCGTCCAGTGTGTCTATCCTGAAAAAGGAAACAACGGGACCAAATACCTCTTTAGAAACAACCTTTGCCTCCCTTGGTGGATTCTCTAAAGCAGTAGGCCAGTAGAAATTTCCTTCCCTTTTGGCACCACAGAGGACCTTTGCACCCATATCGACGGCTTCTTTAACCCAGGATTCAACCCTATTTGCTTCTTCCTTAGTAATCATTGGTCCCATATCTGTAGATTCATTAAGTTTTTTTCCAACATTGTAATTTTTGGTCATCTCTACAAATCCATCTACAAATTTATCATACACATCTTTATGGATGTATACCCTTTGAACCCCTATACAATTTTGTCCTGCAGCCCAGAATGAACCTGAAACAATGGAAGGTATAGCTCTTTCCAAATCAGCATCATCAAGTACGATCACAGCGGACGAAGATCCAAGCTCCATAAATATTTTCTTTAGGCCAGCATTTTTTGTTATCGTTTCTCCAGCTTCAACACCACCCGTAAAAGCGACAACCCTCGGAATAGGATTCGACACAAGAGAATCTCCGATTTCAGAAGATTTGCCTGTAATGATAGATATTGCCTTTTCAGGAAGTCCAGCCTCCAGAAAAACTTCCCCCATTTTTATTGCTGATAGTGGCGTAAGATACGTTGGCTTTAATACGAGGGCATTTCCTGCTGCTATGGCTGGCGATGACTTATGAGCAACCATATTTAGAGGGTCGTTGTAGGGAGTTATTGCGAGTACTACGCCAACAGGCTCTCTTACCCAATATCCAAATCTATTGAGACTTCTAAAATCGCCGTCCATAGGGATTACTTCACCATAAATTCTTTTTGCTTCTTCTGCAGCATAGGTTACAGTATTTATAGCCCTTTTCACCTCAAGTCTTGCTTCCTTGATGGTTTTAATACCTTCCATGGCAATCGTTTTTGCAAACTCTTCTAACCTTGAATTGATGATTTCTGCTGCTTTGAGAAGTATGCTATACCTATCATAGGCAGAAAGTTTCTCCATTTCTACTGCGCCCTCTTTTGCAATATTGAAGGCGGTTTCTACATCGTTGTTATCAGCTGAAGGAACAGTGTCAATTACGCTTTCGTCTTCAGGATTCAATACGTTTATTTTTTTCTCTTTGTCTACAAATTTCCCACCTATTATCATTTTCATAATTACTCCTTTTTAGTAAAAATGTGAATAAAATCAGTTAAAAGTGAAAAACCCGTTTCTTTTCTACCTGCACCAGGACCAATAATGGAGACTTCCCCTAAGGTGTCTGTCTTAAATACAAGGGCGTTTAACACACCATTGACATTTGCAAGTAATTCTCCACCGTCAATTTCTTCAGGGGAAACCTTTGCGTTAATAATCCCGTTTTCCTTAGCAATGCTTGCAATTAGCTTTATTACCTTTCCTCTTTCTTTTGCTTTGTCTATGTCACTCTTACCAATGTTTGTGATGCCCTCCCTTTTAACATCTTCTACCCGTATTTCCCCACCCATCACTACATTTGATAATATAACTGTTTTAGCTACTGCATCCCAGCCTTCTACATCAGCAGTTGGGTCTGTCTCAGCATAACCAAGCTGTTGTGCTATCTTCAATGCCTCTTCATATGCCTTACCTTTTGACATCTCGGTGAGAATAAAATTGGTAGTACCATTTAAAATTCCTCTAATCTCCTGAACGTGTGCTCCAGCAAGGGATTCCAGAGAAAGGTTTAAAGCGGGTGTTCCGCTCAGAACTGTCCCCTCAAACCTGAAACTCACACCATTTTCTTTTGCCAGCTGTTTTAGTTTACTGTAGGCGAGGGCAACAGGACCTTTGTTAGTACTTATCACATGTTTTTTTAGGGATAGGGCCTTTCGAATATGCGTTAATCCTGGGTTACCATCCTTTAGATTTGTTGGAGTGGCTTCAACAATGACATCTGCATTTGACTCCTCAATTGTTTTAACGCTATCCCATCCCTTATTGGTACAGGGATAATCCTGTAATGAACCTTTTTCTTTGAGAAGTAAAAAGACCTTGTTTAGATCAAGGCCTTCAGGGTCATAGATACTTCCTTTGATGGGATCTGAGATAGCAACGACAGAGAATGAAATTCCGTACTTCTTGCTGAGGTAGTCTTTCTTTCCATTTAATAATTCAACGAAACCTTGCCCTACAGTTCCAAAGCCAATAGAGGCAATCTTTACATTCATTCTACCTCCTTTATTTTTGGAGATTTTAGATAAAAAAGAAAAATTTGTCAAGGGTTTTTTTTAAGTCTGTAACCTCCCCAATAATTGTAAATAATATTGGAATTTGTTTAGATTTTTAGACAAAAGTAAATATTTTTTTATAAATAGATAGAGCAAAAAATTATAATAGAATAGTTGGATTATTAGCCTTCTTTATGAGAAATTAGATTATTTATATTTCCACAAGTCCTTTATTACTCCATTGTGTAGAGACAATTAAAGGATGGATTCCAACCTTTGAAAAGTGTGACTTTATCATTTTTATAATTATCTGACGATTCTCTTCTTTACAGATCGTAAAGATTGACGAACCACCGCCGCTTATATTGACCCCCAGAGCATTTGCCTTCAGCAAATCTGACTTAAGGGTATAATACCCTGGTATGAGTGTTGCCCTTGCAGGTTCTGATATAATGTCCCAATTTATGGCTTTACCGATGAGCTCAAGATCACCTTTAATTATACCAATCACTAATTGAGAGGCTGCTGTTATCTGTTTTTTTAAATCCTCAAGCCTATAATTTTTTGCTATTAAGGGTCTTGTTGTTTGGGTCGATTTTTTAATTCCTGTAATTACAACGGGAACGGAAGGCACATCCAATCTAATAAAATCAAGGGGATTATGATTCTTAATGAGGACAAAACCTCCAAGTAAAGAACCGGCTACATTATCTGCATGTGGACTTCCCCCAGTAATAACTTCTGCTTGACTTGCGATTTCTATCATTTTGGAGGCTGAAAGACCCAAGGAGTACAATTTGCTTATTCCGTATACTGCTCCTATTGCAGATGCCCCTGAAGTTCCCAGTCCTGCCCCGGGAAGAATACCCTTTTTTATGTTTATAATGAGTCCATTTTTAATATCAAATAAGTTCATTAGATTTTTTGCCGCTATCCCTGCTGTATTTTTTTCAATCTCTACAGGGATAGCATAGTTATCATCAGGGTAAGATACATGTAAACTAATACCCTCTTTTTGAGATTTTTTGATTTCTATCTCATCGAAGAGATTTTTAAGTGAAACTGCAAAAATATCAAATCCAGGTCCTACATTTGCTGTTGTAGCAGGAACCCTAAGCTTTATACTTTCCAAACAATCCTTTCTCTTTAAGTATTTTTTCTAATGCCTCTCTATTTTTTTTACTTAACCTTGTTAAAGGGATACGCACTGGTCCTGCTGGAAGCCCCATTTGATTCATTGCTTCTTTTACACCCATCGGATTTGTTTCCCAGCGAAGGGCCTCAAAAAGGTACATATAATCAAAATGCAGTTTCTCTGCTTCTTCTTTTTTGCCGCTAAAATATAGATCAACTATACTTTTCATTACTTTGGGGACTACATTTCCAGCAACTGCAAAATTACCCATTCCTCCAATACAGAGTAGGGGATAGAGCGTTGTATCTTTTCCTGTGAATACACTAAAATTTTTGTCCTTTGTTAGAAGAATGATTTTTAGAAGATGGTCGATATTTTTTACGCCTTCCTTTATTCCTATTATATTTGGGTGTTCTGCTAATTCAGCTATGGATTCTGCTGATAGGACAACTCCCACTCTTTTTAGATCGTCATGGAGAATGAGGGGAATTTCAGATGCATCTGCTGCCCTTTTAAAGAATTCTATCATTCCTTGTTGCGTTGGCATCACAAGAAATGGGGTGTAGACAGAAATATAATCACAACCAAGTTTCCCATATAACTTTACTCTTTCAATTACTTTTGCTACACTGTTAGCACAAGTGTCAGGAATTAATAAGGTCTTATTGCCTATTTCATCCTTCAAAATCTCAATTACCCTTGCGACTTCACTATCTGTAAGAGAGGGATTCTCACCTGTTACCCCAAGGGGAGAGATACCATGAACTCCTGCATCTAATTGAAATTTTGCCAGCTTTCTCAGGCCCTCTTCATCCAATGAGCCATCATCCTTAAATGGTGTTGCAAGCAATGTAAACGAACCCTTTAGCATATTTTCCTCCCAGATTTTGTTTTTCTGGAATAATAGAATTATTTTAACTTTTGTCAAGGTGACGATTTGCCTCATTAAAAATCAACATGAAATATAATATGTTGCCTCATTTAAAAATCAACACCAAAATAGTAAAATATATCTCCAGAAAAGGAGGTATAAATGGGGTTAAAGATGAGTGAGAGAAAGGCAATTACCAAGGAAGTAGCGAGGAAGTATAAGAAAACGAAGAAGGGAAGACGAAGCATGAAGAATGAAGAATGGAGAAGGAAGAATAGAAGGACACCCTCCCTTAATCCCTCCCATCAAGGGAGGGAAACTTCCTCTCCATCTCTCCCCCTCGAAGGGGGAGATAAAAGTGAGGGTGAAGGAATAATGAAGGATGAAAAACGAAGAAGGAAGGATGGAGAATGGAGAAAAAAACTTTTCCACTTCTCCACTTTAGGGGTAAAAATGACCTCCTCGCCCTTGAAGGGAGAGGATAGAGGTGAGGGTGAATGAAAGGTAGCAAGAAAATTATATTGACAAAAATTTTTTTTGCGTTAAAATCAACAAATGGTTATGGACTATAAATCATGGGATATCAAAAAGAAACTGGGTTATTTGGAGATTATTCTTAATGTATTATTATTAACAATTTTTGTCCCTCTATTGAAAATAAAATTTTCCTATCTTCTTTTTGTTTTTTTCTTTGCTGGATTACTATTTCGTTGGAAACCGCTACCATTACGAAAATATTCGTATTTAACCCTGTCCAACTCAATTTCTATTCTTCTGTATCTGCTTTATGGGCCTGTTAGTGCCGCCTTCTGGATATTCATCTTTTTAACATTGGCAGATCTAATTTTCAAAAAAGGACTGTTACAAGCCTTAATAAATGGCTCGGCATATGCGCTATCAATCTTCATTGCAGGGATGATATTTGGTTCTCATATAATGGACCATTGGATGTTACTATTTCTATTTTTCCCCTGTCATTATTTATTACAAAACGGTGTATTCTTTTATCTTTCCGAATTCCTCTCAAGGAAAACTGAAAAGCAGGAAGTCATTTATATACATTTTTGGGAATCATTTTATTATATACTCGTTATCATTATTTCTGTTACAGGTTACTATGTGATAAGAAAGCCCAGTATGTTAAATATTACACTTTTCCTCATTGGATTTTTATTACTCAGATGGTTTGTGAGAGAAATTTCCTCTAAAGCAATAGAGGGGGAGATATATAGGGACCTTATAAAGCTTCAATCAGAAGTAATGAGAAAATCTTTTGATCAGACTCTTGAAGCAGTTGTTTCATTTTCCAGGAGGTATGTAGATTGGACGGGATTCAACATCGGTAAGGTTGACCATGAAAAAAAGGTTATCAATTTTATATATAGTACTGCAGGAGAATTTGGAGAGTATGGGACTCTTCCGATAACAAAAGGAATAACAGGTAAATGCGTTCGTGAAGGCAAGGCAATTATTGTTCAAAACACAGGTTTCTCAAAGGATTATATAGCCTTAAGAAGTGACGTGAAATCTGAAATGGCTTTACCATTAATTTCTGAAGATAAAGTTATTGGGGTAATAGACTTTGAACATAGGTTGCCTAATGCATTCACAGAAAAAGAGGTCGAATACGCTAAATTTTTTTCCTCCCAAATATCATTTGCATTTCAGACAAACATTGCGCTTCAGCCTCTTGTTAAGGCTTCCATTAATCTTAGAGAATTTACTGATAAGGCATATGAGGCAACAAATCAAACGAGGGAAAAGATGGGTTATATGTTGCGACAGATGGAAGATATTATCAAAGGAGGGGAGAGCCAAATTTCTTCGCTTCAAGAAGTTGAGAAAGTTCTGGAAGCCCTTGTTGCTTCACATGAGAATATAAAATCTTTAAGAGAGGGTATTTTCAAGAAAATAGAAGATTTTTATGATATAGTTGAGAAAAGTAAAGGACGTATTGAAGAGAATCTTAAGAGCCTGAATGAGATTTCTGAAGCTATAGAATCTGTAGAAGAAACTGTTGGATCACTGAAAACTTTCTCTGGTGGTATAATGGATATAACAAACTCCTCAAAGGAGATTGCAGAGGACACATCCCTTCTTGCATTAAATGCATCCATTGAAGCTGCAAGGATTACGAGTTCATCAAGTGCTTTTTCGGTAATTGCAGAAGAGATAAATAACCTTGCAAAGACCGCTTCAAATAATTCTGATCAGATTTCCAAACATACAGAATCGATTATTGAGACCGTAAATGATCTTTCAAACAAAACAACACATGTAGTAGAAACAACGAGAAATATCGAGGTTGCCTCATCGTCAATAATGGAACAATTCGGACACATCACTGAGAAGTTATCGTTGCTCAAGGATAGTTATAGTCAAACAATAGAAGTGGCAAAGCGGGAAATACAGAATATAGAAGATCTTAGGAAGGGAGTTAAGGAAGCAGTTGCAGTTAGCGAGGGTAATATAGAATACATAAGATCAGCCGATAAAATGCTCCAGGATCAAAATCTTATTATTGCGAACCTAAACAAGGATATTAAAACACTCAAGGATTCAGCAGATAGATTAAATTCTATTGTTACAGAGTTCAGACTAAACCTTCAGTGATTACAATCAAACAATATTACATTATTCTTTATTTTCACTCTTCTTTTCCTAATATTAATGGCTTATTTATATTTATAATAAATTCCCCATCTGAAGGAAGTAAATGCTTAAACTGAAGGCTGAGCAATCGTTTAATAGATTTTTCTGCCAATAAAGGGTTGCAATAAAATGTAGGGTTTGGTTTCCGAATGCGCCCTCCCTTTACCTGAAGGCTGTCGCCTGTAAATAGAATTTTCCTTTCTTTACTGTAAAGCGATATTGAACCTGGGGTGTGACCAGGGGTATGGATCACTTTTAATCCCCCTAACACAGGAAATTCATACCCTTCCTTGAGGGTTTGGATATCTCCAATGCTGCTTTGGTATTTTAGACTGATGTAATCCAGAAATTTGTATATCTTGCTTGCCTTTGGGTAGACTTTTCTGAAATGGTAGACATCCAAAAAATGGATGAAGGGGATACTCCCAAAATAATTGGCGATAATATTCACGCCTCCTGTATGATCAGGGTGATAATGAGTTAAAATTATAAAATCAAGCTTGTTTGTTTTATTTTTTATGTAAGTTATAATCCTTTTTGCGTTTAATCTGAAGCCTGTATCAATAAGAACAACTATATCTTCTGTAATTAGATAGACATTATTATAAAAGATTTTATCAATTCTATGGATATTTTTAAGGATTTCCATTTGATTACAGAAACTATAAGGGCTAAGGTTTCTTGGAATGTGTAAGCTTCGTGCTGAGTTCTTTTATTTTTTTCTTTACATCTCCAAAATTAGGATTTACTTTTACTATTGTCTTAAATTCTTTTAAGGCCTTAGGAGTATCACCCTGCTTAAGGTAGAGATCCCCAAGATGATAATGGAAGGCGAGCAGTGTCTCAATAGATTGCCCCTTTTCTCTCTCAAGTGTTTTTCGATATATCGCTTCGGCTAATTTCGGTTCCCCCTTTTCCTCATAGCAAATTCCAAGCATCTCGAGGGATTTCAATTTTTCCTTTTCACCCCTCATCGCAATTTTAAACTCCCTGATGGCTTCATCTAAAAGTCCCATTTCTTTATATGTAAACCCAAGGTCATAGTGGCTACTGTAGTCTTCAGCAGAGATACTTTCAAATACCTTTTGTTTGAATTGTGCCAGGAGGGATTCTATGTTTTCCTCACCTTCTATTATCGCTGCTTCTTCTTTGTTTTTTTCTTCTTTTACCTCTGTAGCACTCTCTTCTTCCAGTAGTTTATCAAAATCAATGCTGGCAAGTATTTCCTCGCCTTTCGGGATTTCTATTTCCGTTACAACACCTTCTTCCTGGAGAATATTCAATAACTCAGGATTGTCAGGTGCAAGTTTCTTTACTTTCTCAAGGGTTTTTTTTGCCTCTTCCGTTGCCCCTCTATTTTTGAGACATTCATAGAGAGATATATATGCTGTTGTCGCCTCAGCAGTATTGCCTTCTTTAAGTGCAATCTGGATTAGTCTTTGGCGTGATCGTAACCCATATGGTTTAAGGTCAGCAATTTTTTTATAGAGTTCCTTTGCCTTATCAAAATTGTTAATTTCAAAGAAATAATCAGCGGCTTTGGTATAGTATTCTACAGCTTCTTCTATGGATTGAACAGATTCATACAGTTCGCCCAGGGTAACCCAATCAACCCAATCGGTAACAGATCTCTCTATTGTTTCAATGCCAGGTTCAGGTATGTTGGAAATATTTTGAGGAGTGCTCTCATTCAGGATTGATTCAAGCTTTTCAGAGCCTTCCTTCTCTTTTTCGGTTTCAAGTGGGGCTACTTCAGGTTTTGATGGCATTGTTTTGGCTTTGGAGCTCTCCTTTTTGGTTTTTTCCTCTTCAAATATTGTTTTAGATTGCTCAAATATTACTTCGGCACCTGGCGTAGTAGATTTTTCTTTTTTGGAAGGTGTTTTTCCACCTATTTGAATAATTTTTTTCTGAACTTGATCAGCATCATCCACTCTTCCTTGCTCTCTGTAAATCTTCTCAACCTCTTTTAATTGTTCAATGGCATCGGTATTTTTGTTTTGAGATAAAAATATTTCAGCCAGTTTCATTCTTGTATCTGTTTTTTTAGGTGTAAGTTCGATGATCTTCTTATATGTTTCAAGAACACCGTCTATATCCCCTTCTTTTTTATATTTTTCAGCGAGTGAATAGTAAGAACTAATTGCATCACCAATGAGACCTTGTTTTGAGTATAATCTTGCAAGGGTCTCGTTTAGTTGCAGTTCATCCTCTCCTAATTTCAATAACTTTTGAGCTACCGCAATAGCATTGGGATAATAATCCAGCTTTTCATATCCTTCGAGAGAATTCCAGAGCAATTCTTTTGCTTTTGAAGTATTTCCTGCTTTTTTAAATACTTCTCCAGCCTCATTTAGTATGGCTGGATCCTCCGGCGATAGCTCAAGTATCTTTTCGTATATACTTGTCGCTTCCTGGAGCTTATTTTTTGCAAGATAAGTTTTTGCTTTTATTTTGAGATTGTTTATTTTTTCAGTCTTTCCCATATTTCTTCACAGCCCCATTTCTTCGCATATTCTCTCTATAATTTCTTCATCGATTGGCTTTTTCTTTAAAAATGCACCTTCAAGAAGGGCATTATCTGCAATTACATTGATCACCCTCGGGACTCCATTGCTGTGTTCATATATTGATTCTATCGCAGATGAAGTAAAGACTTCTCCATTTACCCCAGATTGTTTAATTCTGAATTTGATATATTCCTTTGCTGAATTGGAGGATAAAGAGGATAATTTGATAACCGATGAAATACGTTGATAAAGAGAGGGATTATTCTTTAAATTTTCAAGTAGTTCAGGCATACCTGTCAAAATAATAGATATAAGTCGAGAGCCTACAAGTTCAAGGTTTAAGAGCCCTCTCAGTTCTTCCAAAACTTCAGGGTCGACTATATTATTTGCTTCATCTATAATTAGAACTGATTTTTTTCCATCTCTATGTTTAGAATAGAGGAAATTTGTTATGTTTACAGAAATTTCTGTCCGTGAGCCACTATCTGTATCTATCCCAAAAAGTTCAGCTATCTTCATAACAAACCAGTCTACATCAAAGTTTGGATGGGTTAAAATCATTAAACCTGTGAGGAAATCACCATCTTTTTTTAATTCATTTAATATTTTGCGAGATAATGTAGTCTTTCCGCAACCTATTTTACCTGTAAGAATGCCCAGGCCCCTATTTCTTCTGGCAATATGGAGAAGTTTTACAAGTGCCCTCGTGTGTTCTGGCCCACTATAAAAAATAGTAGGATCTGGTGTATCTGCAAAGGGCTCCTTCTTAAAACCAAAAAAAGATTCGTATTCCATTTATCCTCCTATAGGAATATGATGTCATCTTCTTCAATCTTTGTTCTCGCAGGTTCTTTTGTCAATCTCCTGGATTTTCTCCTTTCTATTTTGGAGATCTTTTTCCCTGATGTCCCCTGTGGTTTTCTTGCATTGATTTCCTCATATTCAGGTTTTTCATTTCCACTTATTTTTGAGGATCTTTCAACAACTGGAGACAACTTCTTTTTAACGTCTCTGAAATCTGGATTTATTAGAAAAATTCTGTTGTAGAGGTTTGTTGCATCTTCTGTTTTTCCGCTCTGTTCCAGTAACTCGGCTATGTTATAGATTTTATTAAGTCTTTCTTCGCCAGCAAGATAGTTGTCAATGAGATTCAGTGCCTTACTATACTTCTCTTGTGAGATAAGAACAGGAATCATCTCTTTTACTGCATCCATAACATGTTCTCCGTGTAATGAAATTACTTTATTTAACTCCTCTACACCCAGGTCAAGAAGCCCCTCGTTGATCAGTGATTTTGCAAGGTTAAGCCTCAAATTTTCTTCATCGGCAGGTAAAATGGGTATGTTTATTTCCTTAAGCCATGATAGGGATGGAATACCCAAGCCTTCAATATTTATTGACCTAACCTCTTTATCATCAGGATATTTTTCTTTCACCTTTTCCAGTATTTTTTTTGCCTTATCCATCTCTCCTTTAATAGCATGAGATTCAATTGCCCTTATGTAGTTTTGTTTTGCATCTTCAGGTGATCCGATATCCCACAGCAAATCAGCCATCTCGAGGTAGGATTGTGCATCAAAATCTTCCATTGAAGGTTTTGCGATTTCCCTTACTGAATCTCTAATTTCTTCCGGGAATATACTAATAATCTCAGCGGCTTTTTCTGGTTTTCCTCCTTTTTCGAAGTATTCCAGAAGATATTTTACACCGTCATTTACAAGGCCATATTCAGCAAGTGCCTTTGCGAGTAAAAGTGAATTTTCAATATTACCGTCAGATACGTACAATTTATATGAAATTATAAGAGAATTTAGAATTTCATTATCCATAGATCTCTCCTCCTTTTATTAATGTGCTTACAGGGTTCTCGCCAATCCAATATGGTATCTCTCGAAAATCTTTGTATTTTGTTATTACTATATCAGCATCTTTACCTTCTTCTATGCTCCCCTTTTTATCTCCTAATTTTGAGGCATATGCGGCATTTATAGTTATACCTGCTATGACCTCCTCTGGTGTGAGTCTATAGTGTATAGCACCAATGCTCCCAGCGATTGGAAGATATTTTAAGGGAGAAGATCCAGGATTGAAATCCGAGCCTATCGCAATTGGAATACCCTTATCTCTAAATTGTTTTATAGGTGGTTTATCACTTCCAAGATAAAACGATGTGCCTGGTAGAAGAACAGCAATTGTCCCAGCCTTCGCCATAAGTTCTATGCCCTCCTTTGATGGATGGATAAGATGGTCAGCAGATATACATCCAATTTCACCAGCAAGTTCTGCACCACCACTTGATTTGATTTCATCTGCATGTATTTTACACATTAATTTATTTTTTTTGCATTCAATTAATATTTTTTTTGATTCATTCTTTGAAAAAAATCCATCCTCACAGAAAACATCGCAGAACTGTGCTAAATTATTTTCAGAGATGTAGGGAATAATTTCCAGAATCTCTCTTATGTAGTCATCTTTTTGTTTCTCAGGGGGAATGTCATGTGCACCAAGAAATGTAGGAACTATCGAGAATCCCTTTGAAATTGCCTTTTTAAATACCTTAAGCATTTTCAATTCTGTATTTTTTTCCAGGCCATATCCTGATTTACACTCCACTGTACAAACACCCCACTTTTCCATGTCAATAAGGTTATTCTGGAGGTTATTATAAAGCTCTGTTTCACTTAAACTTCTTGTTTTTTTTACAGTGTCCATAATTCCACCGCCAGATTCCTTGATTTCCATATATGATTTTCCTTTAATTCTCATTTCAAATTCATTAACCCTATTCCCCCCAAAAAGAGAATGTGTATGTGGATCAATAAAGGCAGGTAAAACTATTCTGCCATTGGCATCTATTTCAAATTTTGCATTTTGTTCTATCTTGCCTACCTTAGTAATTTTTTTATTTTTAATTCCAATATCATAGTTTTTTTTTATATTAAGATCTATATTTTTTCCTCTTTTTATTCCACCCTCAAGGCTTACTATGGTACCATTTCTAATAATAAGATCATACATTTAGCATAGGCATCCAGATATTTTTTTCTCTGGCAGTTTTAATTGCTATCTCATATCCTGCATCAGCGTGTCTTACAACACCGCTTCCCGGGTCGTTGTTCAGAACCCTTAGCAGTTTTTCTTTTTGTTTATCGGTTCCATCAGCTACTATTACCATCCCTGCATGTATGGAGTAACCTATTCCTACTCCCCCTCCATGATGAACAGAAATCCATGTAGCTCCAGATGATGTATTCAACAATGCGTTTAGAATAGGCCAATCTGCAATTGCATCAGAACCGTCCTTCATAGCCTCAGTTTCTCTATAGGGTGAAGCCACTGCACCGGTATCGTGATGATCTCTCCCTATGACAATAGGAGCAGAGATCTCGCCCTTTTTGACCATATCATTCACAATCTCTCCAAATTTAGCCCTGTCCCCATAGGCAAGCCAGCAAATTCTTGAGGGAAGGCCCTGGAATTTTACCCTCGTATGAGCAAGGTTGATCCATTTTCTTAAATGTTCATCTTCAGGAAAAACCTTTAAGAGCATTTCATCTGTCTTAAATATGTCGTCTTCTTCTCCAGATAAGGCAACCCATCTGAAGGGACCACTACCCTTTGAGAATAAGGGTCTTATATATTTGGGCACATACCCAGGAATATCAAAAGCGTTCTCAACACCTGCTTCCTGTGCTCTTTTTCTGATATTATTCCCATATTCAAAGCATTTTGATCCCTTCTTCTGGAGTTCAAGCCATCCCCTGACATGAACGGCAATAGAGTCATATGCCCTTTTGAGGTATTCTTTTTGGTCGTTTTTTCTTAACTCAGCTGCCTCTCTTACACTTAAGCCTTGTGGAATGTAGCCGTTTAGTGGGTCATGGGCAGCGGTTTGATCTGTAACGACATCTGGAACAATATCCCTTTTCGCAAGTTCAGGGAGAATATCGGCAGCATTGGCGAGTAGCCCTATAGAGAGGGTATTATTCTCTTTAATAGCCTTGTCCTTCATCCTCAGGGCATCATCGAGATTATCTGTCCAGGTATCAAGGTACTTTGTTCTGAGTCGTCTATCAATTGCTTTTTTGTCTACTTCAACAACTATGGTTACCCCATCATTCATTGTAAAGGCAAGGGGTTGTGCCCCTCCCATCTCTCCCAATCCTGCTGAAAGAACCCATTTTCCTTTGAGAGAACCGCCGAATTCTTCCCTTGAGAGAGAACCTACAGTTTCATATGTTCCCTGTAATATTCCCTGAGTACCTATATATATCCAGCTTCCAGCGGTCATCTGGCCATACATTGTTAAGCCCATAGATTCAAGCTTCAAAAATTCTTCAAGTGTTGCCCACTTAGGAACCAGTAAAGAATTTGCAATAAGAACCCTTGGCGCCCATTCATGTGTTTTAAAAACTGCGACAGGTTTCCCTGATTGTATTAAGAGGGTATCATCCTCTTTCATGTGCTGTAAGGTATCTACGATTTTATGATACGACTCCCAGTTTCTTGCTGCCTTACCAGTTCCACCATATACTATTAAATGTTCTGGATCCTTGGCAACTTCTGGATCAAGATTATTCATAAGCATTCTCATAGGAGCTTCAAGAAGCCAGGATTTACAGTGCAATTGGGTTCCCCTTGGTGCCCTAACAGGTGTATATTCAGTCATATCACCTCCTTTTTTGAACTATAATATAAAATCTTAGTCAAGTCAAGTAAAATTATGTAAATATTTACTAATTTTTACTTTTTTTACATATGTTTTTCTGCTAACGCGTAAAGTCTTACACCTTTTTTGAATAATTTCTTTTGAATTTTTATGAGACCGGTATCCTGGAGGAAATCATAGATGAAATTAAGATAGGTACTTGAGAATTTCCAGTAGATCTGTGGAAATCTTCTCAACAAAAGGGCTAATTTGCCCCATCCCCTTAACTCGTTTTCAATCGTCCCTATCTCTATTAGTCTGAAACCTGCCTTTTCCAGAAGCTCCTTTAATTCATCTGATGAGAAATTCCTGTGTAAATATTTTTTCCCTTCAACACCTTCTTTAATGCCAAATGGACTTAGGACTCTGATGGATAAATACTCATTACTTTGCCTAAGTCTATGTGGAGTAGTTATGAGTATCTTACCGCCTTGTTTCATTGTTTTATATATATTTTTGAGGCTCTTTTCTGGTTTTCTTAGATGTTCTATAACTTCTGAAAAAAGAACAAAATCAAAAACTGAATCTTTTAAGAAGATCGGCCCCTCTATGTCACCGACAATATAAATGCCTCTTTTATTTCTATTCCTTGCCGTTTTTAATTTATCAATGGAGAGATCTATTCCCACCACATTAAAGTTCTTCGTTAGTCTTCCACTTCCACACCCGACGTCAAGGATTGGCTCTTTGGCATTCACCAAATGTTTTAGGATAAATTTCTCTCTTATCCGTGCACCAGGGTGGTAGTAAGTAAGATATTCTTCCGGGAGCAATTTGCCTATGGATTTGTAAAATCTAATATAGTCATCCATTTTTAAAAAAAGCTTCCATATATTCTTTCAATGTATCAATGTTACCTATGGTAACAATTTCCACTGGTAATGAATCAATGAATAGGCTACCGTAATCCCTTTCAATTATCCTTTTATCAAGTATCAGCACGATTCCTCTATCATTCTTTGATCTTATTAGTCGCCCAATTCCCTGTCTGAATTTTAGAACTGCTAATGGTACTGTAAAGGAAGAGAATGAATTTCCCATTCTTCTATCTATATTTTTTGCCCGTTCTTTTAACAAAGGATCGTTCATATTGGGAAATGGCAGTTTGGATAATACAAGGATTTCCAGTGCCTTACCCGGGATGTCAATACCCTGCCAGAATGCATTTGTGCCGAACAAAACTGATTCTTCATCACGCTTGAATTTTTCGATCAATCTTGTTCTTGGTGAATATCTTGACTGTTTCAAAAGGGTTCTTCCAACCCTTTCAAAATGATCTCTTACAAATCCATAAACCTCATCCATCTGGCTGTGCGATGTGAATAAAATAAGACTTCCTTTCCTGAGTGGTATTATTATTTCCCTTATTAAATTAGCAACGGCCCTTCTAAATTCTGCTGAATCGGGAATGGGTAGAAAGGAGGGAACGATAATTTTAAGCTGTTTCTTATAGTCGTAAATATCGCCAAGTTGCACTGTTTCGGTCTTTTCTCTGAATTGATAGAGGCCTAATCTTTCAAGGATAAAATCAAAAGACGTACCGACTGTAAGGGTGGAAGAGGTAAAAATAGATGATTTTATATGCAAAAAGAAATTATTAACGAGAAACTCACCTATCTCAATAGGAGAAGCCACGATTTCAAGTGTGAATGGATCTGTTTTTTTTCTGTAACTAATAAAGTATGAATAGTTGTCGTTATCAGGTTTGAGAAGAAAATTCAGAGCCTCAATTTTACTTCTTATTAATTCGGTTGGGTATAGCTCATTTTCAGCTTGTGATATTTTGATATGGATTTCTTCCATACGGTCTTTAATATTATAGAATGGCTCAATATTCCTTTCTGTATAGGCAGCAGAGCTATAATTTTCTGTAAGTTCCTGCAGCCTCCCTGATATCATTTTAAACTCTTTCTTAATCTCCTCAAATCCTCTGAAGATTTTCTTCCTTTCTTCTTTTTTCGCAGCACGTATAAATGTGTTAAAGATAAAAATAAGATCGGAAAATCCAAATGAGATAGAATAACCATCTGTAGCAGATTTTTCAAGCTCATGCGCCTCATCGCATACGATATAATCAATGGATGGTTTTTCAAGAAATAAAAGGGAGTGATTTATCAATACTATATCCGCATCCTTAAGCTCCCTGAGCATATTAAAATAAAAACAATTGTTAAAAAAAGGACACCTCTCTCTCATGCAGGTTTCGTCAACATTAAAGAAATCAATGTTAATATCTCTGAAAACATAAGAAATTTCTGATAGATCACCAGATTTTGTAATGGAGGACCATAGTAATATTTCAGAATATGAGGCAGGATCAATTGTGGGATCAAAATTCCTCAACTTCATCAGACAGAGGTAATTTGCCTTGCCCTTCTTTAGAACAGTTTTTATACCTGTTTCTGCTAATTTTTCGCTGAGGGGAATGTCGTATTTTAGCAATTGTTCCTGAAGATCTCTTGTATATGTAGAAATATAAATCTTTGTTTTATTCTCGACAGAGAATTTTATTGCAGGCACCAAATAGCCTATTGATTTACCTGTTCCAGGTCCTGCTTCGACGAAGAGAAAGCGTTTATTTTTGAATGCTGAGTATACTTTTTCCGCCATTTCAACCTGCTGTGGCCTTACTTCTAATTTGTTATTCCTCTGGAATATTTCTTTTATATTCTTTTTTACGTATTGATCGGTTTTGTGGTTTAATATATTTTCTGGGGGTGAGAAGGTGTAACCCCTTCGATTTAAGCCTTTTTTCACAGATTGGTTCATACAGAATTCTACCACATATCTTTCGGGATGTTCTCGTAGGCTCTTTTGAATAGAAAGTAGAATTTGAGGTTCTATTTCTGATATTATGGCAATTAGCTTCAAGAAAATTTTCGATGTTGTTAGTGCGTCATCATATGCCCTATGCTCTGCAGATACAGTGACCCCAAGATAACGGGCAATGTCTCCCAATTTGTGTGTAGGGGAGAAGGGAACAAAGATCTTCGATAAGAGCAATGTATCTAAAATTTTATTTTCTATATTTATATACCTTGAAAGAAAACTATAATCGAAGGAAACATTGTGACCAACGAGTGGAAGATCTTCAATGAACCCCTTTATTTCACCAACGAAATCTTCTATTTCTGGATAGTCCTCTACAAGGTCATCAGTAATTCCTGTTATCAATGATGATTCTGTGGGTATTTTCATCCCAGGATTTACGAAGGATTTGAACGAACCCGCGGTTTTACCATTTTTAACTTTTATAAAACCGAATTCAATAATCTTATCATTTTCTCGTGAAAGACCTGTAGTTTCTAGATCAAAGGCAATAAAATTTAATGGATTAAAGTCCTGCATACTCCCTCAAAGAGTTAATTTCCTTTTTGTTGAGAAGCCTGTACTGACCTGGTTTTAATCTACCAAGATGAATTGGGCCTTCCCTTATTCTTTTAAGTCTTTTTACTTTATAACCGAGTTCGCCAAGCATTCTTCTGATCTCTCTCTTTTTCCCTTCCTTTAAGATAATTCTGATCTTCTTGTCCTTTAATCTTTCTACTTCTTCTGCCTTCAGAAAGTCCTCACCTACATTAATACCCTGTAGTAGTGATTCGAGTTCTTCTCCAGGAGAGTTATCCAGCCACACTATATACTCTTTCTCCACACCATATTTAGGATGGGTGAGTCTATAGGTAAGCTCACCGTCATTCGTCATAATTAGTAATCCCTCCGAATCAAAGTCGAGTCGTCCCACAGGGAATAGCCGTTGCTTTATATCTTTTAAAAGGTTCTTTACGAGGGGCCTCCTATATTTATCTGAGGATGCTGTCAAATAACCTCGAGGTTTATATAGGATGATATATATCCTATTTTTGTCAATAGCCACCAGTTTACCCGAGAGAAAAACTTTATCATTTTTTGGATCTACTTGAAAGAAGAGATCCCTTATTGTTACTCCATTTACCTTAACGAGTCCCTTTTTTACAAGGACTTCAGCCTTCCGTCTGGAAGTTATCCCTGCCTGGGCTAAATAGCGCGCTATTCTCATTTTCTATCCGGGGAAGGTCCTCGATTGATTTAAGATGGAATGCCTGGAGAAATTTTTTTGTTGTCCCATAGAGGAAAGGGTGACCGATACTTTCTCCTTTTCCTACAATTTTTATGAATTCTGCTTCGAGAAGGGTCTTTAATGTCCCTGAGGAATCAACCCCTCTTATTTCGTCTATTTCAATTTTTGATACAGGTTGTTTATAAGCAATAATAGCAAGTGTTACGAGTGAAGGCCTGGAAAGCCGCATAAATTTCTTGCCCAGTATCTCTGCGATTATATCTCCATACTCAGGAAGGGTGTGGATTATATATCCTCCCGCTATCTCAGATATTCTGTATGGTTTATCATTTTTTTCATATTCTTCATTAATTATTTTGATAGTTTTCTTAATAATAGACGGCCTTTCACCAATAGCATTTGCAATTCTCTGTGCAGAAATAGGATCTGGTATCGCAAAAAGTATTGCCTCAACCTCTTTTTTTATTTCTTCTATCTCTTTCATAGCTCTATAATAGAAGAAAATAAATAAAAATCAAGGTTACATCATCTTGTTGTTTTTTTACGAACTGCGGTTCACGGTCCTTTTTTCTACCTTTGCCTTTACAGTGACAAAATGAAAAAAATGACTACTGGCATTATCACACCTGGAATGAATAGGAAAGGTGATTGCTAAACAGAACTACAGCAAACGGATCACCTTCCTTACATTCCCCATATCAAGAGTTGGAGGGTATTAGGGAGGATTAGATACGTTGGAGATTAGTTCACAATAACATTACTGATAATGACTTTTTTCTGAAAGACCAATGGAAACAGCATTTAATCCTTCCAATTATTTAAAATTTTTCTCTTGACAAGTATTGAAAGATCTGTATACTTTAATAAGTGAAATAAATCACTAAGTTTAGAAGTTTCAAAGAATTAAATTAGGAGGAAAGGATGAGAGATGAGCCAGATTTTGAGAGGTTGAGCCGGATATTAAAAGCAATTGCAAACCCTCTCAGGTTAAGAATCCTCTATCTTATTACAAAAGATAAAGGGAAGCTTTGCGTTACAGACATTGCTGAAAAACTGGGTGTTAAGCAGCCTTCTATTTCTCAAAGTCTAAATATTTTAAGGAATATGGGATTGGTTGAATGTATCAGAGATGGGAATAAAACCTGCTGTTCAATGAAGCTTGATTGTCTAAGCTATGTACTTGAAATGTGTGGAGAGGTCAAATAGAGATGGAGGGTGGGGATAAAAAAAGTGGAAGGGTAGTTATTCTTGGTGGTGGTATAGGTGGGATACAAGCGGCACTTGACCTTGCTTCCAGTGGATACTATGTTTATATAGTTGAAAAATCTCCATCTATTGGTGGCGTTATGTCAAAACTTGATAAAACCTTTCCTACAAATGATTGCTCGACCTGTATTCTTTCCCCAAAGATGGTGGAGGCAGGCAGACATTTAAATATAGAATTACTTACAGCTGCAGAGATTATTGATGTAGGTGGCAGAGTTGGTAATTTTAAAATAAAGGTCAAGCAAAAACCAAGGTATGTTTCCCTTGATGATTGTAAGGGGTGTGGGGATTGTGCTGAGGCATGTCCTGTATTACTTCCCCATCCCTTTGAAGAAAATCTTGCAACAAGAAAAGCAATATGGAGACCATTTGATCAGGCAGTTCCATCAGCATTTATTATAGATAAAAAGGGAGACCCTCCGTGCAGAGCAAGATGCCCTATTCATTTAAATGCTCATGGTTACGTTATGGCGGTTAAAGGAGGGAATTTTGATAGGGCGCAGGAGATTGTAAGGAAAGAAAAGGATTTTGTGTTTGCTGCCACTGCTGCAAGGGTTTGTACACATCCCTGTGAATCTGTTTGTAATAGAGGCGATTTAGATAAGCCTGTTTCAATAAGGGAAATAAAAAGGTTTGTAACAGATTACGAGTTTGAAAAATTTGGTGGTCCATCCATTGATCTTTCAATTGAGAAGGAAAGAAAAGAAAAAATCGCTATAATTGGAGCAGGACCAGCTGGTCTCACTGCTGCCTTTGATTTGAGAAAGAGAGGTTTCAAAGTAACTGTATTTGACGCATTGCCAGATGCGGGTGGGATGTTACTTACAGGGATACCAAAGTATCGACTCCCCAAAGATATTCTCAAGAAGGAGACAGACATTGTGAAAGGGGTAGTTAAATGTGAATTTAATCACGAGGTAAATGCAGAAGAATTCAAGAAGTTAATTGATAAATATGACGCAGTATTTGTAGCAACTGGTGCCCACAAATCGAGAAGTATGAACGTCCCTGGTGAAGAATTGGATGGTGTAATGCATGGTGTTGGATTTCTTAAGAAAATTAATCTTGGTGAGGATGTGAAACTTGGGAAAAGGGTTATTGTAGTGGGTGGGGGGAATTCAGCTATAGATGCTGCTAGAACTGCTTTAAGGCTTGGATCAGATGTTACTGTTGTGTATAGAAGATCAAGAAAAGAAATGCCCGCCATACCTGAGGAAATAAATGCGGCAATAAAAGAAGGGATAAAATTTGAATTTTTGAGAAATCCCGTTGAATTCATAGGAGATGGTAAGCTGAAAAAGGTCAGGTTGGTAAAGATGAAATTGGGAAAGCCTGATTCCAGTGGGAGAAGGAGGCCTTTACCTGTGGAGGGAAGTGAATACGAAATTGAAGTTGATAACGTTTTGCTTGCTATTGGGGAGAGGCCCAATTTAGATTTTGCAGAAGGAGTTAATAAAACAAAGTGGGGGACTTTAGAGGTTGATGAGATTAGTCTTCAAACCTCTATTCCAAAGGTTTTTGCTGGTGGTGATGCCGTAACAGGACCGAATACATTTATTGATGCCGTAGCTGCAGGGAAAAGGGCAGCTATTTCAATCGAGAGATTTATTGATGGCAATGATTTGAAGAAAGACAGAGAATGGGAGTTGCCGTATGAGTCTCAAATGACTGGCGAGAAGGAATTGGCATACAGAAAAGAAAGATTAGAAGAAAAGGAATTATCTGTTAAAAAAAGAATCAAAAACTTTGAAGAGGTTATTTCTTCACCTTCTGCAGAGGATATTGTAGAAGAGGCAAAAAGATGTATAAATTGCTCGGGGTGTTCTGAATGCTTTCTCTGCGTCGATGCTTGCCAGCCAAATGCCATTCTCCATGATATGGTCGAAAAGGTAGTAGAAATAGAAGCAGGGGCTTTGATTCTTTCACCTGGATTTGGTGCGTTTGATCCCTCTTCAATAGAAAATTTTGGATATGGAAGATACAAGAATGTAGTTACTTCAATACAGTTTGAAAGGATTCTTTCTGCTTCTGGGCCTTATGGAGGCCATATTACAAGACCTGGTGATGGTAAACATCCTAAGAAGATTGCCTGGATACAGTGTGTGGGTTCGAGGGACAAAGAGCATCCTTTCTGTTCTGCTGTTTGTTGTATGTATGCGGTAAAAGAAGCAGTTGTTGCAAGGGAACACTCAAAGGATGTTCAGCCCACCATCTTCTTTATGGATATTCGCGCATATGGGAAGGATTTTGATAGGTATATAGAGAGAGCCAGAGATGAATATGGGGTTCGATATGTAAGGGCAAGACCATCCTCTGTTGTTGAGGATAGTGGAACGGGAGATCTAATTGTTACCTATGAGGAAGATGGAAAATTGAAAAAAGAAATATTTGAAATGGTGATCCTATCAACTGGACTCCATCCTCCCGTAGAAAATAAAGATATTGCTGATAAAACAGGGATAGAGTTAAACGAATTTGGTTTTGCAAAGACCAAAACCGTAAGTCCTGTAGAAACCACAAAAGAAGGCATTTTTGTTTGTGGAGCATTTCAGGGTCCAAAGGATATTCCTGAAACTGTTGCCCAGGCAAGTGGTGCTGCAGGTCTTGTTCATTCTGTTCTTTCTGATGTAAGGGGCAAAGATGTTAAAGAGAAGGAATATCCTGAAGAAAAATTTATATTGAATGAGAAGCCCAGAATTGGTGTATTTGTATGCCACTGTGGCATAAATATTGGTGGCTATGTTGATGTTAAGGATGTAACAGAATATGCCAAAACACTTCCCAATGTGGTTTATGCAGCTGATAATCTTTATACCTGTTCACAGGATACACAGGAGTTGATAAAAGAGAAGATAAAAGAATTCAATATTAACAGGGTCGTTGTTGCCTCCTGTACGCCCAGAACCCATGAGCCTCTTTTCCAGGAAACTATAAGGGAGGCAGGACTCAATAGATACCTATTTACAATGGCAAATATTAGAGATCAAGATTCCTGGGTACATCAATTTGACAAGGAAAGAGCTACAGAAAAAGCAAAGGATCTTGTTGCTGCTGCTGTATCTAAAGCGAGATATCTTGAGCCTCTTTCAACAAATCTCATCTCTATTACAAAAAGGGCACTTGTTGTTGGAGGGGGTATTTCGGGAATGAATGCTGCATTGCTGCTGGCTAATAGCGGTTTTGAGACCCACATCGTTGAGATGAGTGATAGGTTAGGGGGAAATGCCCTGAATATTCATAAGACCATTGATGGGATGGATGTTCAAGGTTATTTAAAAGATCTTACAAAAAAAATTGAGGATAATCCTCTTATTACAATTCATCTAAATTCTGAGATAGTAAATGCCGAGGGGTTTGTGGGTAATTTCAAGACAACCATTTCAACAAATGGTACTGAAGAAATTATAGAGCATGGTGTAGTAATAATAGCTACCGGGGCAAAGGAGTATGTTCCGAAGGAGTACTTTTATGGTAAAGATGAGAGGGTTCTTACTCAGCTTGAACTGGAAAAGATGGTGCTAAATGGAGAAATTGAAAGGGATAAACCAAAGCAAATCGTTATGATTCAATGCGTCGGTTCAAGAAATGAGGAACATCCTTACTGCAGCAGGGTATGTTGTTCAGAGGCAATAAAGAACGCCATTCTGTTGAGAGAAAATTATCCAGATGCAGAGGTTTATGTCCTATATAGAGATATCAGGAGTTACGGATTTAAAGAATTATACTATAAAAAGGCAAGGGAATTGGGTGTGAATTTCATAAGATATACAGAGGATAGAAAGCCAGAAGTGACGTTGAATGATGGAAAGTTATTTGTCAAAACATTTGATCCAATCATCAGGGATGAGTTAATTTTTGAGCCTGATTTTTTGGTACTTTCCAATGGGGTTGTTGCGGATGGAGAAAACAATGAAAAACTTTCGAAGTTTTTCAAAGTCCCTATTAATCAAGATAAATTTTTCCTTGAAGCCCATGTGAAATTAAGGCCAGTAGATTTTGCTACTGAGGGTGTTTATCTTTGTGGACTTGCTCATTCTCCAAAAGGGATAGATGAGTCTATATCACAATCATATGCAGCTGTTTCGAGAGCACTGCAGGTACTAACAAAAGAAGCTATTGAAACTTCTGGTACTGTTTCTCAGGTAGATGAGTTGAGATGCGTCGGATGTGGAATGTGTGAGTTGGTATGTCCCTATCAGGCTGTGTCCGTTGTAGAGAAGAAGGTTTTAGGTGTGATGAAAATGGTAGCAGAAGTAAATACTGCATTATGTAAGGGATGTGGTCTATGCTCTGCTGCCTGTAGATCAAATGCAATAGATGTCCAGGGATTTACAAATCAAGAGGTCCTGGCTGAATTGTCATCTTTGGGAGGTATAAATGTGTAAGGAATTTGAGCCGAAGATCGCTGCCTTCCTTTGCAACTGGTGTAGTTATGCAGGCGCAGATCTTGCAGGTGTTTCCAGACTTCAATACCCACCTTATACCAGGGTTATAAGGGTTCCCTGTTCTGGTAGAATTAATCCATTCTATATAATGAGGGGATTGTATGAAGGAATAGATGGCATATGGGTCTCAGGATGCCATCCAGGTGACTGTCATTACCAGACGGGAAATTACTATGCCAGAAGGCGGTTTGCCCTTATAAAAAATCTTTTAGAATTTATAGGGATTAAAAAAGAGAGAATTCAATTTTCCTGGGTTAGTGCCTCGGAGGGAGGAAAATTTGCGGAGGTAGCCACAAAGGTTTCAAATGAGGTCAAAAAAGTGGGCCCTGTCGAAAAACTCGTGAGGGAGAAAAGAATATATGATTGAAAATATAAGGAGAGAAGCGGAAAAAATTCTTAAAGAAGGGGTAGTTGACCTGGTTATTGGTTTTGAAGAAGGAACAATACCACTTAAGTCAACGCCAGTTTTTATCGAGAAGCCTGAAGAAGCTCAAAAACTCGTGTGGAATAGTTTCTGCGAGAATAATCTTGCCGTATATATAAACAGATTTAAGGATAAAAAAGTAGGTATTGTGGCGAATGGATGTTGTTCACGAGCGATTGTTAACCTGATAATTGAGGGTCAAATTAAAAGAGAAGATGTATACATAATAGGTGTGCCCTGTGAAGGGATGCTTGACAGGAGAAAGATGTTAAGAGAAGGAAAGACAGAAAAAGATGTGGATGAATCCTACCTCTATACGAACTGCAGGTATTGTGGGCACAGAAATCCTGTTATCTATGATTATCTGGCTGGGGAAAAACTTGAAGAACATTCCGCTCAGTACCCTGATATTAAAGAAATGGAGAGCCTTACTGAAGAGGAAAGGTGGCAGAAATTCTCGGAAGAAGTTAATAGATGTATCAGATGTTACGCCTGCAGACAGGCCTGCCCTATGTGCTATTGTGAGGTTTGTTTTGTAGATGTAAACAATCCAAAATGGTTGGAAGGTGGTGTAACAGAGGCAGATGTTGGCTATTGGAACCTTGGCAGGGCTTATCATTTAGCAGGAAGATGTGTTGACTGTGGTGCCTGTGAGAGGGCTTGCCCTATGGAGATAAAGATTTTAAATCTTACAAGAAAATTGAATAAGGATGTGAAGGAACTATATAATTATGAGCCTGGAATTGATATTAATGAGAAACCTGTACTTGGTGAGTTTACATATGAGGACAAAGAGGACTTTATAAGATGAGACAGATAGACAAGGAGAAATTTTATAAAGAGTTGAATAGTTTAATTGGAGAATATACCGTTTATGCACCTGTTGGTGACCGGGTTAAAAAAATAAAAGATACAAAAGAAATAAAATTTGAGGGGCTTCTAACGCGATTTCCTGCTAAAGAACATATGCTGCCACAGAATGAAGAACTTTTTAGGTGGAATAGAGATAAAAAAATAGAGGTAAAAATTCCTGATACGAAGGCTATAATTTTTGGGATAAGGCCCTGTGATGCAAGGGCAATTGCAAGCCTGGATCCAACATTTAACACAGAAAAATTTCCTGACCCATACTACATAAATAGAAGAAAGAATACAATAATTATCTCAATAGGGTGTAATAATCCTGATGATACCTGTTTCTGTACATCCTTTGGTTCGGGGCCATTTGATCCCACTGGCTCCGATCTCCTTGTTGTTGACACAGGTGAAAAATTTCTTGGGATTGGAAAAGAAAAGATACTTGATATGTTTGGATTTGAGGAAGGTAATGACGGAGGAGAATTTGAGGCTCTTAAGAAAAAAGCAGAAGGAAAAATAGAGAGAATAAACCTTGCAGGGATAAAGGATAAGCTTGATTCCTTAAAGGAAACTGATTTTTTCAAGAAAATTTCATACAAATGTATCAATTGTGGAGCCTGTACCTTCCTTTGTCCTACCTGTTATTGTTTTGACATAGAAGATATGGAAAGAATTGATGGTGGAAAGAGAGTAAGGATTTGGGATTCGTGTATGTTCACTATTTATACTCAGGAGACCTCAGGCCACAATCCCAGAAAGCAAGAGGAGAGGAGAATGCGTCAAAGGATAATGCATAAATTTAGCTATTATCCTTTTCTCTATGATATTTTTGGGTGTGTTGGTTGTGGAAGGTGTATCTCTTATTGCCCTGTAAATTTTGATATCAGAAATGTGCTAAAGACGATCGGAGGAATGGATGAATAACCCTTATCTTCCAATAGAAGCAGAGGTAAAGATGGCGAGGTTTGAATCTGACGATCACTCACTCAAAACGATAGATCTTACCCCAGTCAATGGTGATATTTTCGATTTTATACCTGGGCAGTTCTGTGAACTTTCAATTTTGGGAAAGGGTGAAGCCCCCTTTGGGATTGCGTCCTCACCCTATGAAGATTTTTTTAGATTTACCATTAATAGGGCAGGGTTAGTAACAACGGAACTTCATCACCTTGAAGAGGGAGATAAAATTGGTCTGAGAGGGCCTCTTGGTAATGGTTACCCTGTGCACTTATTTAAGAAGAAAAATATTGTGATTGTGAGTGGAGGCTTTGCCTTTACGACCTTGAGATCCTTGATAAAATATCTATTAAAAAATAGAACTGAATTTGATAAAATAACCCTTGTTTATGGATCGAGAAGACCCGATCTACTCCTATACAGGGATGAATTAGAAGAGTGGGAAAAGAGTGGAAATATAGAGATGTATATTACTATCGACAAAGAGGTTCAAGGGTGGAAAAAATATGTTGGATTTGTTCCGACTGTGCTGAAGGAAGTGCATCCTTCACCAGATAATGCTTATCTTGTGATGTGTGGTCCTCCTGCGATGGTTAAATTCACAATACCAGTAATAGAAGAATTAGGTTTTCCCCCGGATAAGGTTTTCACATCACTTGAGAGAAGGATGAAATGTGGATTTGGAAAGTGTGGAAGGTGTAATATAGGTCCATACTATGTATGTAAGGATGGTCCAGTTTTCAGTATGGAACAATTAAAAAATTTACCAAGAGAGTATTAAATGGAGGATAAGAGGTGAAAACACTTATCATTGGTTCGGGTATAGCAGGTATTACTTCTGCTATTGATCTTGCTGGCGCAGGTATTGATGTTATTCTCCTGGAAAAAGAGAATTTTATAACAGGAAGACTTGCACAACTGGATAGACAATTCCCCAACGATGCCTGCGGTATGTGTCAGGTGTATCCATTTACAGATGATGAATTTCCCCAGTACTGTTTAAGGAGGGTTTTTTCTCATAAAAATATTGAAACGGTAACAGGTGGAGAGGTTGTCTCTGTGAAGGGGGAAGGGCCATTTAATGTGAAAATAAAGCTGGTTCCAAGGGGTGTAATTGTTGAGAAGTGCATCTCCTGCAGGAAGTGTGAAGAAGTATGCCCTGAAGAAGGCAAGGATTCCTTCAATCCTTTGTTTGGTAAAAAGAAGGCAGTATATACAGATTACCCAATGCCGTTCCCAAATGCATATGCTATAAACTGGGATCTTTGCACAAAATGTGGAAAATGTGTTGAGATATGTCCTACAGACGCAATTAAATTAGACGGAAAAGAACAAATAAAAGAGGTAAAAGTTGATAATATTATTGTCACTACAGGTTTTGAAGAGGTTAATCCATCCAGATTGGAGGAATATGGTTATGGTAGATTCAAGGATGTAATCACCGGCTTAGAACTTGAAAGGATTATGAGTGGATTTGGTCCTACGGGAGGGGAGTTAAAAAGGCCTTCAGATGGCAAGCAACCAAAGAAAATCGCATTTCTGCAATGTGTAGGATCAAGGGACAAAAGTAACCCATTTTGCTCTTATACCTGCTGTATGTATGCTTTAAAAGAGATTAATCTTTTAAATAGATTTCATCCTGGTCTTGACATTACTGTTTTTTATATGGATATGAGAACATTCGGTAAGGGTTATTATAGATATTTTAAAAATACGAAGGCAAGATACATCCCACAGAGGGCTGCAGCAGTTGAACTTGATAAAAATAATAGATTGGTTATTAAGTATGAAGACGAAAAAGGTAAACTTATAGATGAGAATTTTGACCTTGTAGTTCTTTCTGTAGGGCAAAAACCAGTTGTGACTACCTTGGGGGAACGAGATGAAACAGGTTATTTGAAGGTGGAAACATTCAATCCAGTAAGATCAAATAAGGATGGCATATACTTTGCTGGGAGTGCAACGGGTCCCAAAGATATTACTGATACTATAATAGAGGCACATGCAGCGAGTCTCGAACCCATTAAATTATCAAAGGGAAAGAAAAAAACGATTCCATCTTTGGGAGAGATACCAGAGGAAAAGGTTATTGGTCTTGTCTATTGTGATTGTGGCGGAACGATAAATATTAAAAAGGATTATTTATATTCACGCGTTGAAACAGATAAGGTTATTAATGTTTCTGATCTTTGTATCAATAAAGATAAAATATTAAAATGGTATAAAGAACAGGGACTTACAGGGGTAGTTTTTGCTGCCTGCTCTCCCTCTTTTCTTAACCCTATTTTTAAGGATACTGGTATGAAAATCGAGTATGCGGATGTAAGAGAGGGTAATATCTGGGGTGGAGGAAATGAGGAAAAGGCAATATTCCAGATAAATGCAGCGATAAGGGAATTGAAAAATAGGGGTTATGAGTCGATTCAAGAGATGCCATTTATAAAAAAGGTAGTTGTTATTGGCGGTGGCATTGCAGGTATGGTTGCAGCTCTTTCTGTTGCTGAGGCAGGTTTTCCAGTTACCATAGTTGAAAAGACAGATAAATTAGGGGGAAACGCCCTGCGTATCAAGAAAATGATATCTGGAGAGGATGTAGGGGAATTCCTTGGCGATCTAATAAAGAAAGTGAAGAAAAATAAAAAAATAAACATAATGTCAAATTCAGAAGTAAAGAAAATAGAGGGAAGTATCGGTAATTTCAAGGTTCTTATTGATGATAAATATGAAGAATTTGGAACAATTGTTGTTGCAACTGGTGCAATTCCATATATACCAAATGAATACCATTATGGAAAAGATAAAAGGATACTTACCCAATTGGAACTCGAAGAAATACTCTCAAACGGTAAATTTAATGCCAAAAATGTCGTTATGATTCAATGTGTCGGATCAAGAAACGAAAAAAATCCAGTTTGCAGTAGGGTTTGTTGTACAGATGCTATAAAAAATGCCCTTTGGATTAAGGATATTTCTCCCGAGACGGATGTGTACATACTTTTTAGGGACATAATGATGTATGGAAAGAAAGAATTATATTATACACAGGCACGTGAAAAGGGGATAATATTTCTAAGATTTAAAGAGGGAGAAGAGCCAGACGTTGATATAGATGGAGAGATTACTGTTAAGATGAGGGATATTGTTCTAAATGATACTATTGTGATAAACCCTGATTATTTGATACTTTCAACGGGTATGGTCCCTGATAAGGAATATTTTGAGCGTATTGGCGTTGAGACAGATATAGATGGATATGTGAGAGAGGCAAATATAAAGTTTAAGCCATTAGAACTGCCAATCCCTGGAATATATGTGACAGGGCTTGCGCATTCTCCAAGGGATATCTCTGAATCTATTCTTCAGTCGAAAGGGGTAGCTGCGCAGATAGTTTCTTTATTTAAAAGAAACAAATTGCTCTCAAAGAAGAGGGTATCCTTTACAAAGGAGAGAAATTGTGCCGGCTGTGGATTTTGTGTTGATGCCTGTCCATATGAGGCAAGGTATATTGATGAAGAGATGAAAGTAGCCAGGGTATATCCCCATATATGCCAGGGGTGTGGAACCTGTATCTCTGTGTGTCCATCAGGTGCCGCTGATATGAGGGAAATGGGATATGAGGAGATATTCTCCATAATGGAGATAGTTTAGGAGGTTATATGCCAATAAATATAAAGGAGTTGAATACAAAGTTTAAATATGAGGTAATGAAGGAACCAGGAGGAGAGAATCTATTAAAATGTTTTGGCTGTGGAACCTGTACTGCAAGCTGTCCAGTGAGAGAAATTGATGAGCAATTCAATCCAAGAAAAATAATCAGGATGACAATACTTGGGATGAAAGAAGTTGTTTTGAAGTCTGACTTCGTTTGGCTCTGCACGGCTTGCTATATGTGCCAGGAGAGATGCCCCCAGGATGTTATGATAACAGAACTAATGAATGCCATAAAAAATGTTGCAGTAAAAGAGGGAATAGTACATCCATCTTACATAGCCCAGGTAGATGCATTAAATCAGTTTAGCAGACTTTATGAAATTGGTGAGTTCGAAAATAAAAAAAGGTCCAAACTAGGTCTTCCAACCCTTGAAACAAAAAAGAATGAAACATTTGTGAAGATAATGAATGATTATGTAGCGGATCTTCTTAATAAGGATGAGGGGGAAGAATGAAATATGCATTTTTTCTTGGTTGTACAGTACCTGTAAGGGCACAAAATTATGAACTTTCTGCAAGAAAAGTGTCGGAAAAATTAGGGATAGAACTAATAGATATTCCTGAATTTAGATGTTGCGGTTATCCCGTTAAATCTGTAGATTTTAGGGCTCACCTTGTTATGAGTACGATGAATCTTGCACTTGCAGAAAAAAAAGGATTAAATATTACAACCCTATGTAATGCATGTAGTGTAACTATGATAGAAGCAAATGAGGAGATTAAACATAACAGTAACCTCCTTAACGAAGTAAATAAGGAGCTAAAAAAATATGATCTTGAGTATAATGGAAATGTGGAGGTAAAGCATTTTGCAAGGGTTCTCTACGAAGATTATGGAATAGAAAATATTAAAAAATATATAACAAGGCCCCTTGATAAGTATAGATTTGCAGCCCATTATGGGTGTCATTTTATAAGACCATCTGTGGTTTATTCAGAGTTTGATGACCCTGAATTTCCAGTGTCTCTGGATAGATTGATTGAGGTCACAGGTGCGGTATCTGTGGATTACCCTGATAAACAGTTATGTTGTGGTGGGGGCATCCTTGGAATAAAAGAGGATGTGGCACTGGCCCTTTCTCATAAGAAATTGGCTATTTTAAAAGACATTGGAATCGATGGCCTAATCTCGATATGCCCTTTTTGTTCTGTTATGTACGAATCAAATCAGAAAAAAATAGAAAAAACCTATGAGGAGGAACTTGGAATACCTGTAATTTACTATACGCAGATTCTTGGATTGGCAATGGGATTTTCTTCTGAAGATATGGGATTAAAGCTTAACAGGGTTAAAGCGAAAAAATTAATAGAGGCGTTTACCAATGAAAAATAAAAGGAAACCAAAGGATTTAGCCAATGAAAAGGCACGTGAAGCCGAGTTAGAGCAGAGGGCTTTGAATTACGGATTAATGAGATTTAGAAAAGAGAGGGAAAAATTTGCAGCAAAATTTATGGATTTATGGAGGACCTCAAAAGAAGGCACTATTCCTCAGAAATATAAGGAACTTATGGAGCTTTCTATTGTTCTTGTCCAGCATTGTAAACCCTGCATATTTCTTCATACAAAGATTTGTCTGGACAATGGGGCAACAAGGGACGAAATTCTTGAGGCAGCTGAGGTAGCAGTTGCGATGGCTGGTGGGGTAGTATATGAATATCTTGGTTATTTGATAGAGGCATTAGAATATTATGAGAAGGTATAAATTTTTTTTGGGTTAAATTATTAGAGTTTAATAATAAACCAATAAAGGAGGTGAATTATGGAAGTGAGCAAAACCTTTGATGCCAGGGGGATGGTCTGTCCGATGCCTATTTTAAAGACGGCAAAGGCTATTAAGGAAATCGAGGTTGGCCAAATTCTTGAGGTTATTGCTGATGATGAGGGCGCTCGAGAGGATTTTCCATCATGGTGCAGACAGACGGGTCATGAATTTCTGGGAATGGAGGAGGATGAAGAGGGCAATATGAAGTTTTATATCAAAAGAACAAAATAGGAGGTAAAAATGGGTGAAAAAAAATCTATGGTAGTAATAGCTGGTTCAGATGCCCTGGAGAATATCTATAAGGCATTCATAATGGCAACTGTCGGAGGTGGTATGGGGGCTGACGTAACTATGTTCTTTACAATGAGTGGGTTAAATGCAGTTAAAAAGGGAGGGGCTGAGAAGATAAATATGCCTGGTGCCCCTGCGCTTACTGAACTTTTACAGCAAGCAAAGGACTTAGGCATTCATTTGGTTGCATGTTCTTTGGCAATGAGCGTGCTTGGAATCAAAGAAGAGGATCTTATTGATGGAGTCAAGCCTGTAGGTGCTGCTACCGCCCTTGACCACGCCTTTAATGTAGATCTTACACTTAGCTTCTAAAGGAGGCGAATGGCGAAATACAGGAAAGTTGAAAATGATAATGCTGTCATTTTCATAGAATAGGAGGTGATATGAAAATAGGATTTCTTGTTAGAACTGGACCGTATACATCCCAAAATATTGATACTGTATATGAGCTGGCAAAGAGGGCATTAAAGAAAGGTGACGAAGTGAAAATTTTTCTCTATGAGGATGGTGTTTTTAATTTGAATAAGGAGATTAAATCTCCTCAGGAGAGAAATATTGCTGATAGGATACGAGAGCTTATTAAACTTGGTGCAGAGATTAAAGGGTGCGGAACCTGTGCAAAATTTAGAGGAATAAAGAAGGATGATCTTATTGAGGGTACCAAACTGGCTGGTATGGCATACCTTGTTGAGATTCTTAACTCCGTTGACAGGTTCCTTTCTCTTGGATTTTAGGAGGAGATATGACTAAGATAACAATAATGGTTAGGTCAGCTCAATATGGGATGGCAACAGCAGGGGAAGGGTTCCGGGCTATAATTGGGACTGCAGGTATGGGAATGGAAACATATGCAGTTTTGGTAGACGATGGAGTTTTTGTTGCTCTTAAAGATCAAAATGCAGAAAAACTTGAGATGCATAATCTTGCTGAGGCATATAAACAAATTTCAGATTTTGGAGCTCATCTAATTATACATAAAGAATCTATGGAAAAGAGGGGAATCTCTGAGCACGAAATTATCGCAGGAAAAATTGTTGACACCAGGGAATTGAGAAATATACTGAAAGAATCAAAATTTGTAATTTCTTTTATTTAGGAGGCAGGATGGGTATGTTATTCGTGATTTCAAGGACAGTTTTTGAAAGAAGAGAATTTGATATTGATATTGAACTTGCGGAAGAAGATGATGGAGTTATTTTTATTCAGGATGGTGTTTTAATATTAAAAAGGGTACCAGAAGAACTTGTTGAGATTTTTGAGAAAGCAAAAGAAAGAAATGTAAAAATTTATGCACTTAGAGAGGATCTTGAAGCAAGGGGAGTAAAACCAAAAAAAGAGTTTGAGATAGTTGACTATGATGGTTTTCTGGATTTACTTAAGAGTTATGACAAAACAATAAACTAAGGAGGAAAATTATGGAAGTAGAAGGCTATTTGTTACCAGATGATCTTTATTATCACAAGGAGCATATGTGGACGAAGGTTGAAGGAGATACTGCCGTTGTGGGGATTGATGATTTTTCTGTGAAACTTGCTGGAGAATTTAGTTACATTGAACTACCTTCAGAGGGTGATGCTGTAAAGATGGGGGAAGCAGTTGGCTCTTATGAAACCGGAAAATGGATGGGTAAAATTTTTGCCCCACTTACTGGAGAGATAACTGAAGTTAATGAAGAATTAGATGATGACCCGTCTATTGTAAATAGTGATCCATACGGCAAGGGGTGGATATTCAAAATTAAAATAGCAAATGCAGAAGAATTGAATCAACTTATGAAAGGTGAAGCAGCTGTCCCCTGGCTTAAAGAAGAAATTAAGAAAAACGTAAAATAAATATTTACGATATAGAAAATCTTTCTAAGTAAGAAATAATTAGAAGTAATTTTGTCCTTTAGAGCTTAAGTAATAAAGAGGAATCTACCTTTGAATATTCTTTTCTAAAGAGGGTATAGATTACTTGAGGAAATCTGTATTCTTTACAAATGTTGTTATTAGTGGTGGAAATAGTTGAAATTATAAATTTCATATATAGAATTAACATATAAAATTAATCTTATAAAGAGTTATAAATGGAGGATATTAATGATGATCGTTCTTTATTTATTGCTTGGTTTGTTGGCGGGTGTTGTTAGTGGCTTAATTGGAATAGGAGGAGGATCGATTATTATACCTGCCCTTATAGTATTCTTTGGTATGTCGCAGCATCAGGCGCAAGGAACAACACTGGCGTTGATGGTGCCACCTATTGGATTACTTGCTGCCTGGGAATACTACAAAGGTGGCTATGTAGATTTTAAGATAGCTGCCCTAATCTGTATTGGATTTTTTATAGGGGGTTACTTTGGTGCAAAAATTGCAGTTACTGTTCCTGAAAGGTTATTAAGACGAATATTTGGTATTGCCCTTTTACTTATTTCCCTCGATATGATATTCAAGAAATGAATCTAATAGAAAAAATATACTATATTAGTATTCTCTCACCTTTTACAACATCTCTTTGCCGTGACAATCTTGATTTTAAAATAGGAAACTATCAAGATAAAATAGGGATAAGTAACTTATTATTTGTTGGACTATTGACCTTTTCCATTTGTAGATTATAATAAAATTTATGAAAAAGAAACTGAAAGCATTTATCTCAAGCAACATTTAGAAAATGTTTAATTCTATCCTTAGTCTTGGTTTAATAGTAATTGTGGGTTTTCTCATTGGGAGACTATTGAATAAAATACATCTGCCTTCTGTTACAGGTTACATAGTTGCTGGAATACTTATTGGCCCGTATGGTTTGAAGTTGATACATCAAGATGTACTGAACGCCTCCAGTTTTGTTTCAAATGTAGCGTTGAGCTTTATTGCATATAGCCTTGGTAAGAGTTTCACTTTTCGTCAATTAAAAAAAGTTGGTAAGTCTGTTCTATATATATCCATAGGAGAGGTTATTGTTTCTTTTATTTTTGTTACACTTTCTTTGTGGCTGTTTCTTAAGGTACCGCTGTATATAGCATTGGTTATTGGAGCAATTGCTCCTGCTACTGCACCTGCTGCAGTTGTGATGATCACAAGAGAATATAAAGCAAAGGGTGTTTTGACAGATACACTCCTGGGAGTCGTTGCCATAGATGATGCATGGGGTATAATGCTCTTTGCATTCTCGCTTGCGGTCGCAAAGCCACTCGCTTTGAGCGAGAGCGTAATGTTTTCTGGGGTATTACATCAATTACTTCATGCATTAATCGAAGTATCGGGCAGCCTTGCACTAGGTTTTGTTGTAGGTATCCTTCTTACTTATTTTTTTAGATTTCTAAAAACACCAACACAAACTCTTTTGGTTGTTGTGGGAACTATTCTTTTAACTGCAGGTATTAGCACGGAATTAAATATTTCAATTCTTCTTTCCAATATGATGTTGGGTGCAACTGTAGCTAATACGTTAAAACCACGTAGCAGGCCATTTGAAATCCTCAGTGGATTTGATGCACCCCTTTACTTACTATTCTTTGTTCTTGCCGGTGCAAGCCTCGAAATTGGAAACTTAAGACAACTTGGTCTTGTCGGGATTGTATATGTTTTAGCGAGGTTACCAGGAGAGATGTTGGGCGCTTATATAGGCGCGAAACTTTCTAAGGCATCTGATAAAGTGAGAAGATACCTTGGTTTAGGCCTTGCCCCTCAGGCAGGTGTTGCTATTGGTCTGGCTATAATCGCAAAGCTGTACATTCCTCAGGGAGATTTAATCCTGAGTACTATTATATTGACCACTGTGATCTATGAATTGTTAGGTCCACCATTGGTCAAAATAGCCCTTGAAAAGGCGAATGAGATAAATATTCATTGACCTAAATACTTATATTCATATAATTAATTCATATGTTTAGACTAAATGAACTTGAGAAGACAACATTTAAATATCATCTAATCTTTTCAGTTCTGAACGGCGTTCTAAATGGAGGTCTTGTTCTTCAAGAGATTATTGTTAGAAAAACGCTTCATTCTTCAAATCTTGTTGTAACATTTGTTACAATGGTATGGCCCGTGTCAAATCTATTTTCAATTTACTGGGGGGAGTATATTGAAGGGAAAAAGGATAGAGGTAATCTTTTTCTTATAGCAGGATTCTTTGGAAGGTTATCACTAATTCTGACACTTTTTGTAAAAACTGGTGGTCATTTGCTTTTATTATTGCTTTTAGTTTATTCATTTAATGCATTCATTATCCCTGTCCAGAATTCTATATTCCAGTTCAACTACAGGGAGAAGGTAAGGGGTATTCTCTTTGGATTTTCACAAAGTGTATACTCATTGGCGTTACTTTCAACTTCCCTTATTTTTGGAAAACTACTTGATTACAAAGAACAACTTTTCAGACCGCTTTTTGTCTTTATAGGCATTCTTGGGTTTTTTGCTATCCTCGCATTAAAGAAAATAAGAATAAGGACGCTGCCGGTAAGGAAAAGGAGAACAAAATCTAATTTTCTCGTAAAACCAATTATTGTCACTCTTCAGGAATTTAGAGAAAACAAGCCATTTTTATTATATGAAATTGCCTTTTTTATATATGGCATTGGTTATCTGAGTGTCCTGCCCATTATTCCACAGTTTCTTGTGAATAAATTAAAGATGACCTACACTCAGATTTCTATTGGAAGAGTAGTCATAGCACAACTTGGCATTGCACTTTTGGCCCCTTTATCAGGATTTGTTCAGGGTTTGATTAATCCACTTGTTTTTTCAGGTTTATCCTTTTTAATTCTTGGTTTTTATCCAATACTCCTTGCTTTTTCCATTTTCCAGGGTATTATGGACCCAATAAGGTTTGTTTATATTGCATTTGCTGTTTTTTCTATAGGGATGGCTGGTGTTATGATTACCTGGACATTAGGGTCGATCTATTTTGCAAGAGGGAAGGACGCTGCACTCCATCAAAGTGTTCATGTAACGTTGACAGCCTTTAGAGGGTTGATTGCTCCACCATTGGGGTATTTTCTTATGACGAGATTCTCAGACACAGTAGGTTTTTTTAATGCTTCTTTTATGTTTTTCGTTGGTGCAGTAATTATGTTTATAACTTATTGGAAATATAAGAATTATGAA
>Ga0190349_1000016_pt1 | contig 69196 bp, 63 predicted proteins | sample 48721378_MG_FD_179798 | JGI IMG/M metagenome (GOLD analysis project Ga0190349, IMG submission 179798) | Hydrothermal vent microbial mat bacterial communities from Southern Trench, Guaymas Basin, Mexico - 4872-13-7-8_MG | ecosystem: Environmental > Aquatic > Marine > Hydrothermal vents >...
GATTTTTTGGTTGGGAGGGTGGAGAGGAGGGAAGTTAAAATAGAGCGGATAGTTTCAGAAGAAAATTTTGAGTATAAATTAGTTAGTTCGTATCCTGAATGGCGGGGCGGGCATAAGCTATGATTTAACCTAAAAACAAGATTTTCAATATAGTTCTTATCCAAAGAAATTCTTTTTAAACTTTCTAAAATATATTTTTCCAATCTTTCAGCTGAAACCTGTCTTGTAGAGCAACTTTGCCAATCTCTTTTTAGAGTAGAGGTGCATCGATAATAGTAATATCTTTTAAGTTTTCCCTCTTTCCTTTTGTTGGTAAAGCAAGGAGTCATTTTTGAACCACATTCTTTACATTTTATCAATCCACCAAAGAGAAAATTTTTATAAACCCTTAATTTTCTTACTTTCTTTTTATGAATCTGTTGAGCGAGATTAAAAATTTCTTCAGAAATTATTGGCTTGTGAATTCCTTGATAAATTTTCCCAGCATATTTTACCTTGCCGGTATAGATTACATTTCTCAAAATATTTTCTAAATGGCTTTTATTAAAAAATTCTCCTTGTCTATTTCTGATATTGTTTGTTTTTAATTCATTGTAAACTTTTGAAAGGGAGCCAGTGGTGATATAAGTTTCGTAAATCATTCTAACAATTTCAGCTTCTTTTGGATTTACAATCAATTTTTTATTCTCTTTTTTATACCCATAAGGGACAATTCCACCATTCCACAACCCTTTTTTGGCTCGTTCTAACATTTTATCTCTTGTTCTTTCTGAAGCTAATTCTCTTTCAAATTGTGCAAAAGTGAGCATTATGTTTCTCAAAAGTCTTCCTGCTGGCGTTGAAGTATCAAATCTTTCGGTAATAGAAATAAAACTAACATTATATTTTTCAAAAAGTTCTATTAGTTGATAAAAATCTTTAGGTGAGCGAGTTAATCTATCAATTTTATAAACCAAAATAATATCAATTTTTCTTTGTTTTATATCCTCTAACAATTCTCGCAAAGCCGGACGATTAAGAGTAGCACCAGAAAAGCCGGGATCAGAATAAACTCTAAAAATTTCCCAGTTATTTTGGCTTTTAATAAAAGCCCTTATCTTTTCCTCCTGAGCTGAACAAGAAGAAAAATCTTTTTCAGCTTGATTTTCAGTGGATACCCTTGTATAAATGGCGCAATTTTTAACTTGATTTTTTCTCATATTTTGTTATCCTTTATTTAAGATATAGGTTTATAACTCCTATTCATTAAGTATATAGTATTGAGATACTATGTCAAGAGGATACTTAAAAAATCTTAAACAATTAAGAAAGAAAAAAGGTTGGTCCCAAGAAAAGTTAGCCAGAGAAGCTGGTATTTCTTACCAGACACTGATTAAAATTGAACAAGGAAGAATTAAAAATCCAAAACTTGATACTTTAATTAAATTGGCAAAGGCTTTAGATGTTTCTTTAGATGATTTAATAAAAGGTCGAATTTCTAACAATCAAAATAAGATTTAGATGAAATTATGAGCAAGAAGATTTTCAATTATTGGATAGAAATTCTCATTCTATTAATTCTATTTTTCTCTAAACAATATTATCTTATCCCTATTTTTGCTTATTTAGTTTTGTTAGATTATAAGCTTTATAAGAACACACAACAACTTCGTATAATGCATACACTTGGGGAAATTTCAAATAAAGCATGGCTGATGGCGTGTAGTAAAAAACTAGAAGTAAAAGAAGAGGAGGCAGAAAAAGAATTTAGGAAGCTCTTTACTTTTCTTAAAGAGCGAAATCCAGAGTTTGAAAAAGAGTTGAAAGAGGGAGGATTAACTTTAATTGAAGATTTTGACAGAGAGATAGGGGTAGGAGGAGATAGAGATAATGAACCTATAAAATAAATTATGAATTAGAAATGTATTAATTTAATTAATTTATGGCAGAAGTAAGAGTGATTAGTTATATGGGAAATAAATTTGTAATAAAACATTTAGAGAAATGTCCAGTATGCAATATCCAAATGAAAATTGAGTTGAAAGAATGGGATAAAAATAATAGGACGCTTACTGTGATATACAAATGTTCCGAGCATCATAAGACTATTGTAAAATCAATAAAAGATTTTGAGATTAGATAAGGCTGTGCTTTTGAAAAGATTATTTAGTATTATTGAAAGAAATCTTTTAATTAAAAAATTCATCAAAGAAATAATCTATTCAAAAGAAAATATAAAAATTACCTTCTTTTATTCGGAAAATTTTAAAAATTTTTCATTAGAAAATAGCCCTGCCCGCCGTCAGGCGGGCAGGGCGTCTGTCCCGTTTGAAAGTCAGGAAAGTTTAAATCCTATTAATAAAGAAGAGTTCGTATCCCAATCTATGGCTCGGGGACAGGGATTCGAACCCCGGTTACCAGGACCAAAACCTGGCGTCCTACCACTAGACGATCCCCGAATAATTAAATAATATTTCAAATCCCCTGCCTCCTTTTTTGCTAAAGGGGGCCAATTTCTGAAATTTTATTTTTCTATCTTCTTTCCGCCGAATATTTTTAAAGCCGAAGAAACAAGATCACTGCTTTTTTCGTGATACGTCTCTACCGTATAACCCTCTTGAATCAGTTTTTCTTCAAGCTCAAAACGAACATAAAACTTCTTTCCGAAAATCTCTTCCAGCACTTTTTCAATAATTTGCCTGTTTCTAATTTGAGTTAATTTTTCCCGATGAAAATTATATTTAGTAGAGATGAGCAGCTGGAAAGCTCCGCCTTTTTCTTTAATTTCTTTTAGGGCTACTGCTTGACAAGTTTTTAGAAAAGCGCTGATTGAATGATTATATCCCTTAATTTTTTGCAAAGCCTCGGACCATCTTTTTTTTATTGTTTCTAAATTAAAGCTATTATTTTTTTGTTTATCTTGTTCATGCCTACTATCTACTTCTGATTTTTTTGTCTCGATAGGAATATCCGCTGGAATTTGAATATTTTCTTTTTCAGATAAGGGTCGCGGAGCCGAAATGTGAGTAATATTTTGCGCGACAGGCTTTACGGGATTATTGTCGCTATGAAGCCAGCGTTTAGATGGCACTTCGTCTAAAGAATCGCCTAAAAGTTCAATAATCGCTAATTCTAAAGGTATTTGAGGTAAAAGGTCTCTTCTTAATTTTAATGAGGCTTCAATGAAAAGCTTTATTGCTTTAATAAGTTCTTTCTCAGAAAATTTATGAGAAAGCTCTGTTAATTCTTTTAACTGCTCTTTAGTCATTTCCGAGACAAATAATTCCCCCAAAGATTGATCAGTTTTAACAAGAAGCATCTTTCTTAAGAAATTAATCAGCGATTTATTGAACTGCTCAAGATCATACCCGTCATTTGTTACTTGATTAACAAAAGATACAGCTTCAGAAACTTTCCCCTCAGCAAGAAATCTCGCCATTTTAATTGTTGAAGACATATCAACAGCCCCTAAAATAGTTTGGACTTCACTTAAAGTAATAATTTTATCTTCCAGTCCAATCACCTGCCCTAAAAAACTTTCGGCGTCCCGGAGACTCCCCTCAGAATTAAGACCAATAAATTCTAAAGCGGACTTTTCGGCTTTTACTTTTTCCTGTTTGGCAATAAATTCAAGTCTCCCGACAATTTCTGAAAGAGTAAGTTTCCTAAAATCAAAACGCTGGCAGCGGGAAATAATCGTCGTCGGCACCTTATGAATCTCAGTGGTAGCTAAAATAAAAATAACATAAGCCGGCGGTTCCTCTAATGTTTTTAAGAGAGCATTAAATGCCTCGCGAGTAAGCATATGAACCTCGTCAATAATAAAAACCCTATAGGAAAGCATTGACGGATTAAAGCCTATTTTTTCCTTTAATTCTCTTATCTCATCAATTCCCCGGCTTGAAGCGGCATCTATCTCAATTAAATCCAGCGCCTTGCCTTCATTGATTTGACAACAAGCTTCACATTGGTTACAGGGCTCAAATCGCTTTTTCTCTTTTTTCCCTTTTTGTAAAGTCTGGCAATTTACCGCTTTGGCCAAAAGTCGGGCGACGGTTGTTTTGCCAGTGCCGCGCGGACCGGTAAACAAATAAGAATGAGCGATCCGTCCAAACGCTAAAGCATTGGTCAAAACTCTAATAATGTGCTCCTGTCCGGTTACTTCTGAAAATGTTCTCGGGCGATATTTTCGGTATAAAACGAGAGACATAATAAAAAAAAGTCAAAGCTCAAAAATTAAAAGTCAAAACTTTAACTTAAAGCTAAAGAATTGAGCTTTATCAAAGTATAGCACAAAAACTAAAAAATAAAAAGACCCGGAATTTAAATTTCAGCGTCTTTGTCAATAATCTGCTGTTTTCATTCTCACGAATGGTGCCGCCGTGAGACAATGATAAGCTGTCCCGCGAACAAAAAGGTTTAAGAAATAAGCTCCAATCAAAAAAACTGGAGCCAACCTAAGACTTCGGATTTGTATTTTATCAACTTCAGTAAAAATGCAAAAATTGAGTTATCTCTTAAAAACAATAAATTTATAACCGATAAAATTCCAGAAAAGCGAAACAGCGGTAGCCAGCCCTTTAGCAAAATTAGCCCAAAGAAGAACCGAAAAGCCAAAAAGCGGCGAAACATGAGTGGTCACAGAATAAACAATACTTGTATTTATCGTAATGCCGATAATGCTAACACATAAATATTGGAAAAATTGTTTTGGAACTTTTTTAACTCCGGCCTTCTTTTCTTTAAATGTCCAGTATTTGTTTAAAGCATAACTGTTAATTACCGCAACCGTAAATGAGATAACATTAAAAACAGCTATCTGAGGACCTTTATAAATTCCGGAAAAATACATTAATAAATTCAATACTCCAAAATCTATGGCTGTATTTATTACTCCAACAATACAAAATTTAGAAAACTGGATTAATGTTGGATATTTAATAAGAATTATTTTGATAAAATTCACAGATCTTGTTCCTTTTTTGACTCCTCTGAAAAAATGTCAGAGGCTTCTTTTTTTATTTCGTCTAAATCAGGAGTCCATTCGTCTTTGATTAATTTTGCCGGATCTTCATTGTTTTCAAAATTTTCCGCATCTTTTTTATTTAATTCCTCTTCTTTTGTCGCTCTATCCTGTTGTTCCATTGAATCTGCCGAAAAATCATAATCGCTCTTATTTAAGGCGGAAACAAGATTTTCAATAGCCGCCCACTGAGCTTCTTTCTTTTGAGGAACAAGGATAGTCACTTCATCTCCGCTTTTGGCTTTGAAGTAAGTCACTGAAGCAAGTAATACTTTATAAGATCTTCCTTTAGCCAAGACAAAGTATTGGCCACTTGTGTCTTGAACGAGACGGCCAACCAATCTTTTTCTGGGCACTGGCCCAATTTGTTTATAAATAAAAGAACCGTCAGAAGCAATAGTTAATTTTAAAATATCCCCTTCAACTAATTTTGATTTACTGGCATAATTAACCGGCACTAAATATTCCTTGCCCTCAGAACTAATCATAGATTCGCCATTAAAAAATCCCTCAATAATTTTACCAATCCGAGGAATTGAAAAAAAGGTTGGTTTTCGAATTTCAGAAATTCCACCACTTTCAATTCCACCACTTTCATTGATGTCGTCATCTTTACCCTCTATTTGAGCTAAAAGTTCTCTTGCTTGGTTAATATTACTCTCGGCCGCCTCAATCATTTGTTTTATTAAATTAATTTTATTTTGATTTTCCATATTTTATTTTTGTTTTCTTTATTTTAATTTTGTTTTAAAGTAAATAGATTCCGCATTAAGTCTGTCTGCCGACAAAGAATTACGGAATAACATAGATTATCAACAGGATAAGAATAAACAAGTATAAAGTCTAAATACGAATTCTTACTAATTTTTTGTTTTTTCCAAAAGAGTATTCTGTTTTTCTATTTTTACCTTCTTTAATATATTAATAGAACAACAAAGAAATGTCAATAAGTTATATAATGCCACCCTATTTTAGACTCCAGAGGCATTTTAAATAGTTGATTAATAGATTGATTTTGCAACTGTTCTTGCATAGGTTTACGGCCTGATGGAGTCTAATATGTATCTGGCGTTATGCAGACATCGCTTCGTTGTTGCCTCTGCGGGCGAAACGGCAACACCTTACTTTTTAAAAAAGAACGAGAAACTTTAGTTTAGCTTCTCGCAAATAATATTTTTAAGACTACAAAGAGTAACTTCGATTTCTCTGCAAATTTTTACTACTTTCTCCCAATTCCAATCTGTTTCTAAAAATAGCATCTCTTCATTTACGACGGTTTTTAAATTATCCAAGAATCCTTGAATGTCCTCTTTAGCAAGAACAGTTCTACCGACATTCTTTTTTTCTGTGCCAGAATCTGTAAAATCTCCCATAAAATCTCCGAATGATAACTGCCGGTACCTGTATCGAAATCCATCCAGATATTCTAATCTGTCACAAAGTTCGTTAACTCCTATAATAATCTTTTTCAGTGTCTCCAACTTATAAATCTTTCTATTCTCTGCATCTATTTGCTCCTCAATACATCTCAAAAGCCGATTGGGTGTTGCCAGGCCCCCTGAATCCCCGCCATCCTTTATATGGCCACTGCTTAAATCAGCCGAAAACTTTTGTACATTTTTCTCTATTTTCTCTATTGCTTCTACTACTAACCCTCTTACTTTTCTGTTTTCCATTTTTATTTTATTTAAATTCTTTTTCTTTGTTCTTAAATAAAATGTACAAAGCAGAAACTATCATTAGAAGCCCACTCGGGTTAAAAATCTTCTTCCGGTTTCTGCTATTTTCAAATTAACATAAAACAAATTACTTGTCAATAATCCATTGTTCTGATATACTATAGACAGTAATTTCACTTTAAAAAAGCAACTTTATTAATCTAATTGTCATTTTGAGAAGCATTAACCCGAAGAATCCCGTTATTCTACGGGATTCTTCATCATCCCGCATATAATTTATGTGCAGAACTCCTCAAAATGACAGCTACAGCTTTTATGAAAATCATCAAAACAAACCAAGTGAAATGGATTAACATTAAGAATCCCAATGAAATAGATGTTGAATATCTAAGAGAAAATTTTCATCTTGCCCCATCTATCTTAAAAGAATATATTCCTCCAATCAAACGGCCAAAAGTAGAAAAACATCCTGATTATCTCTTTATCGTCATTCATTTCCCGGTTTTCGACAAGAAAAATCGACAAACTTCTTCAGAAGAATTAGATATTATTTTAACAAAAGATACTTTAATCACCTCTTATATTAGATTTCTTCCCCAATTAGAAAAATTTTTTGACGATTGCAGTATTCACGAAAGACTAAGACAGCAATATTTAGGAAAAAGCACCGGCTTTCTTCTTTTCCAAATTTTAGACAAATTAATCGATTCGCGTCTGGCGATGTTGGATCACATTGGTGAAAATATTGATAGGATAGAAGATCAGGTCTTTAAAGGAAAAGAACGGGAAATGATTTCAGAAATTTCCATTGTTAAAAAAGATATTATTGACTTCAGAAAAGCTATCAAGCCTCAACGAACAATACTAGAAACTTTAGAAAGAACTGTTCCAAAATTATGCAATGAGAATCTTAGAATATATTCCCAAGAAGTAATCGGTTCAAATATCCGCGTCTGGAATATTTTAGAAAATCATAAAGAGATGATTGAAGCTATTGAACATACGAATGAATCGCTTTTCTATTATAAATTTAACGAAACTTTGAAAATCCTTACTGTTTTTTCGGTAATTATGCTGCCATTGACTTTAATTGCCAGTATTTTTGGAATGAATACAATGGAAAGTATGCCCTTTACAAAAACTCCCTATGATTTTTGGATTATTGTTTCTATAATGGCCGCTACTTTTATTTTTATGATTTTGTATTTTAAGAAAAAGAAATGGCTGTAATGAAACTAAACATCAAACAAATCAAAGAAAACGCGAAGGAAAATTTTGAAAAAACTTGGGTAGATTCGGCCCGACTTTTACCTAAGAGAACAAAAATAGAAATCAGAAAAAAAGGCAAGGAACATCCTTTTTGGATAATGAATGAAAAATTAAGAAAAATTTTCTTGAAGGAAGGTTTTGACGAAACAGAAAATTTAACCATTCTGCCTCAAGAAGATATTTATAAAGAATACGGGCCGGAATCGGCGGTTATTTTAGACAGATCCTTCTATCTGGCAAAATTGCCAAGACCTGATATCGGATTAAGCGCGCAAAAAATAAAAGAGATAAAAAAAATTATCCGTCTCTTCGGCGGACAGGCTGAAGATTTTTCCGAAAAAAAACTAAAGGAAATTTTAAGAGATTACAAAAAAGGAAAAATAGAAAGTGATGATTTAACTGAGGAAATGGTTGTAAAATTAAAAATCAAAACAGAACAAGCAACGGCGATAATTGATCTTTTTCCGGAATTCAAAAAAATAAAGCCAAAAGCGACAAATTTAACTTTAAGAAGTCACATGACAGCCACTTGGTATCATACACTCGCCGCGCTTCAAACAAAAAAAGAATTTCCTATTGCCTTATTTTCAATCGGGCCCAGATACAGAAATGAACAAAAAGAAGACAATCAACATCTGCGTGTTCATCATTCTGCTTCTTTTGTTATAATGGATCCGAACGCAAGTTTGGATGCGGGACGGGAAATCACTAAAAAAATAATCAAAAATTTGAACTTTGAAAAAGTAAAGTTTGAAAAGAAAAAAGCGACCTCCAAATATTATGCGCCGGGACAAGAAGAAGAAATTTTTGCAAAATACAGAGGAAGGTGGTTTGAAATCGGAGATATTGGAATGTATTCCCCAATATCACTGGCAAATTTCGGAATTGAATATCCAGTCTTCAATGCAGGTTTTGGAATAGAAAGGCTGATTATGATTCAAAAAGGTTATGACGACATTCGGAAAATGATGTTTTCGCAGTTTTATCTTAAAAACCACTTTTCAAATGAAGAAATAGCCAGATCAATTCATCTTAAAAAAAGACCGGAAACAAAAAAGGGCGAAGAAATAGCCGCGGCTATTTACAAAACAGCAAAAAAGTATAAAAATAAAATAGGGCCGGTTGAATTTACTGCCTGGCAAGGTAAAATAGCCAATAAAAAAATTATCGTTAAGGTTGCCGAACCGGAAAAAAGAAAAATGCTGATCGGCCCGGCTGGTTTTAATAAAATATTTATAAAAGACAAAAATATAATTGGTTCTTCAGGTTCCGTCAAAGCTTCGTCCGATAAACTAAAAAAAGAATGTTCAACAACAGAATTTGATTATATGAAAGCCATAGCAGCAGATGCAGCCTATAAGGTTGAAAATAAAGAAAAAGAATTTGAATATAAAGTAAAAATTGTTCGATCTTTAGGCGATATTAATTTAGAAGTTCCAAAACCAATTAAGAATTACTTAAAAGCCGAGCATAAGAAAATTGATATCCGAGGACCCGTGTTCGTAACAATAAAAGTTTCTTATCAATTTAATTTAAAGAAAAAATAAACAAGAAGTATTAATTGATGTTAGCCAAATTTAAAATTTAAATAGGCCAAACCATCCTAAGCTTAACAAAAATCAAAAATTTTTAAATTTTGATTTATCATTTTGATTTTTGCATTTTAAATTTTGAATTTTCTATGCGGGGTTAGCATAGTGGTTATGCAGCTGCCTGCAGAGCAGCCTAGGAGAGTTCGATTCTCTCACCCCGCTCAAGAATAAATGATAAGTAGGCGACATTCACGAATGTCGCCTACAATTAATAATGAAAAATTTGAAAAAATTTGAAAATCTAAAAAGAGAAAATAAGAATCTGATAAATTTGGATCCGATTCAAACCGGCGGAAAACTAACTGACGCGGCAAAAAAAGTTCTTATTGAATTCGGCGACGGCTATTCTGTTTGCGACTTTTGTCCGGGACGGCTAGATTTAATTGAAAAACCAAATGTTAAAGAATTTATTCATAATATCCTGCCAGAATTTTTAGGAGCGGATGTAGTCAGAATTACTCATGGAGCAAGAGAAGGAATTTATATTGTTATGCATGCAATTACCAAACGAGGCGAGACAATAGTTGTTGATGGCAACCGACATTATACAACAATTTTAAGCGCCGAAAGAATCGGTTTAAAAACAATTGAAGTTTCAAGTTCTGGCGAACCAGAATATAAAATAAATGTTCGGGATTATGAAAGTTTAATTAAACAACACAAACCGGCGATGATTGTTCTCACTTACCCTGATGGAAATTATGGAAATTTGCCGGAAGCGGAAAAATTAGGGGAAATCGCCGCTGAATTTAAAGTTCCTTATTTATTAAACGGCGCTTACGCAGTTGGGCGAATACCAATTTCGCTTAAAAAAACCGGAGCTGATTTTATTATTGGTTCTGGCCATAAATCAATGGCATCTTCCGGACCCATTGGAATTTTAGGAATGAAAAAAAAATGGGAAAAAATTATTTTAAAAAAATCAAAAGAATATCCAAAGAAAGAAATTGAACTTTTGGGCTGCACTGCCAGAGGCACATCAATAGCAACATTAATGGCGTCATTTTTAGAAGTCTCTGAAAGAGTAAAGAAGTGGCCCCAAGAAGTTAAAAAAGCTCAATGGTTTTCTAAAGAATTAGAAAAATTAGGCCTTGAACAGCTTGGCGAAAAACCTCACCAACATGATTTAATGTTCTTCAGAGCAGAACCATTTTATGAAATCTCAAAAAAACACCCAAAAGGAAAATTCTTTTTATATTCTGAATTAAAAAAAAGAGGAATCACCGGAATAAAACCAGGGCTAACAAAAATGTTCAAACTTTCAACTTTTGGAATACCAAAAGAAAAATTGGAGTATGTTTTAAATTGCTTTAGAGAAATTTTAAAGGAAAACTTTTAACTGGAATTCGGCCTTTAGGTTGTTGTATTGTAAATTTATTGCAAACACCCTAAGGGATGAATTCCAGAAATATATAAAAATATAGACAAAAAAGGCGACATTCACGAATGTCGCCTTTTTGTCTTCGAATGAAAATAAAAAACAGCAATAAGTTTTTTGCCAACCACAAGATGGCTATTTTAGCTATCTTTAAAAAGCTAACCAAAATAGCCGCCTCGTGATTAAGGAGGCTGCAGAAAGTAAAGAACAATAGAAAGAACAGTAGTTTTGACTAGTCAAAACACGCGCGATTATTCTATCATACAAAATTTAAAAACTATGTCAAGTTGTTTTTTGTGGATAACTTTTAAGAAGAAAAATATTTACCAGCACTCAAAATTGCTTTAGTAATCAATTCCGCTCCATAGTCCAAATCATTAATACTCAGCACTTCCATTGGTGAATGAATGTAGCGGGCTGGCACGCTGACCACACCAGTGGGAATTCCGCTTTTCGTTAAATAAATTGCCGCCGCATCAGTCATCCCGCTCTGGCTGACATCTAATTGATATTTTATTTTATTCTTAACAGCTGTTTCTTTTAACCATTTTAATACTTTTTCCGAAACAATTACTCCTTGACCAGATGATTCTATCACGGTAACAGATGCGCCTTTTCCAATTTCAATTTCCGAATCTTTTTTCTCTATCCCGGGATAATCACCGGGAATATTCACATCAGTGGCAATAGCAACATCCGGCGAAATGCCAAATGCACTTGTTCGAGCTCCTTTAAGCCCGACTTCTTCCTGTACTGTCCCCACGGCATAAACAGTTGGGTATTTTTCTGTTCGAACCCGTGAAAATCTTTTCATAGTTTCAATGAGCATTACCAATCCCGCCCGATTATCAAAAGCTTTTCCGGTAACTAAATTGTTAGCTAAGATCTCAAAATGTCTATCAATAGTAATTGGCGTGCCAATACTTACCCCTAATTTTTCGGCATCTTTCTTGCTCTTGGCGCCGATATCAATAAACATATCTTTTGCTTTAACAACTTTCTTCCGTTCTTCGTCTTCCATTATGTGCGGCGGCTTTGAACCGATTACTCCTACTAAATTCCCTTTTTTTGTATGAACGATAACTCTTTGACTAAGAAGGGTCTGGTCAAAAAAGCCACCGACCGTAACAAAATAAATATACCCCCTATTGTCAATATATTTTGCCATCAGCCCGATCTCGTCCATATGAGCGGCAATCATCACTAAAGGCTTGCCTCCCTTCTTGATAGCGATTAAATTACCCATTTCATCAATTTTTATCTCATCAACATACTGTTCAATCTCTTTTTTAAAAATCTCCCGCACCTCAGCCTCATATCCTGAAACACCGTGAGCGTTTGAGAATTTTTCTAAAAGAGAAATGATGTTTTGTAATTTTTTGTTAATTGGCATATTTCTATAAAATTCAAAAGTAAAAAGTGAAAAAAAATATTCAAGGCAAAATTAAAAATTTTTGCATCTTTTATTCTCTTGAAATGTTAGTGGGTTTTTTGTCTTTTGAATTGTTTTGTTTTTACCTTTTGTATTTTGAATTTTTAATTTTACCTAATAACCGTTCCTCTAAACTTCTCTTCCTTTAAAAACTTTTCTAAATTTCCTAAATTTGTCCCTTTGAGAATAATTACTTCTAATCCTATTTTTTTAGCCAACCGGGTGGCGACTGGATCAAATGGCGAATTCAATCCTGCTTTCCATTTCTTGTTAACAATTTTTAGAAAATCCTGCCAAGAAAGATTAGTTAAAGGTCTGGCATCTTTAAATTTATTTGGATCCTTGTCGTAAACATAATCAACGTTTGATAAATTTATGATTGTTTTGGTTTTGTAATATTTTGCCAAAACCGCTGCGTCATAATCCGTGCTCCAACCCGGCTTAGTCCCCGCTCCAATGATTATTGGCTTTTTTGTATTGATCGGTTTTTCTAAATCTGTAATTATTCCAACCGCTTTCGCCCCAAAAATCTCTTTAATTAAACAAGCATTCAAATGCGTTGCGTAAATTCCAATCCAGTCAAGGCGTGATCTTGAAAGTTTGCTGATTTGTTGTGCGGCATTTTGATAATCCCGTGCTATTTTCCCTCCTCCAACAATAATAACAAATTTTCTTCCGCGTTTTACCCATTTCAAAATTAACTTTCTAAAATCTTTCAAAAACTTTACATTAACTTCCCTCGGTATAATAACTGACCCACCCAAAGAAATAATGATTGTTTTAAATTTTTGTTTTTTCATATTTCTAAAACCTTCGGAAATTTAGTTAAATTCTGATGTCCATTCTTAGTAACTAAAATTAAATCCTCAATTCTTACCCCGCCGATATTTGGATAATAAAGTCCTGGTTCAACAGTAACAACATTTCCGGTTTTTAAAGTATTTTTATCTTTTGAATTAAGATTCGGCAATTCATGAATGTCCAAACCAACTCCATGCCCGGTGCCGTGAATAAATCCTTGAACTTTTCCATTTTTCTCTTCAGTTTTAAAACCTTTTCTGTTAAAATAATCCTGAACTAATCTGTGGATTGAATTTGTTTTTATCCCCGGCTTAATTTTACTGATAGCTAATTTCTGCGCTTCTAAAACGGTTTGGTAAATTTTTTTAATTTCTTTCGATGCTTTTCCTTTAACAACTGTTCGGGTCATATCAGCAAAATATCTATTATCTGACGATTTTGGAAATATATCAATTATTATTGGCTGGTTAGCTAAAAGCGGCCCCTTGCCTTCTTGATGAGGATCAGCGCTGTCTTTTCCGCAAGAAACAATATTAAAAATTTCAGCCCGACAGTTCTTCCTAAGAAGCTCAATATCAATTATAGTTTTAATAAATTCTGAAGTCAAAATTTTATTTTGATAAATGAGTTTTTTATCTTTTCTAATTTTTGATTTTTTGATAATTTCAATTGCTTGTTTTATCGCTAATTCATTGGCTCTTTGCGTTTTTTTAATTTTCTCAATCTCGCTTTTATTCTTAGTAATTCTTTTTTTAAAAAATGGCTCTGGCTTAACTTGAACTTTAATTTTATTTTTTAAAAGAATTTCCGCATATTTCATTTTAAAATTTTCAGGAACAACAATTTCTCTTATCTTATTTTCTTTTAAAATAGCAATTAGCACACCTCCTAATGAATTCCTGTTTGCTTTTTTATTATATCTTGAATAATTTATCACTTGATCAACTTTTGCTTCTTTTTTAGTACGGTTAAATTCCAAATCATCAACATAAATAATCTTCTTTTTATTTTTTTCCAAATAAATAAAATCATCGGGAATTGAAATTCCAACCGCATAATACATATTTGAATCGTTTAAACTATTAGCAATAATTAATTTCGCTTTGTTCATTATTTAAAACTATAACACATATACAACGCCCGTGATATATGTGTTATGCCTACAAATTAATTATCGAAAACTAATTTAATCTCTCGTTTAAATACCCAACCAGCTCCTCAATCTTCACCCTCTCCTGCTCCATCGTGTCTCTGTCTCTGACTGTAACTGATTTATCCTTTAAAGTCTCGAAATCAACTGTAATGCAATATGGTGTGCCGACTTCGTCCTGGCGCCGGTAGCGGCGACCGATAGCGCCGACTTCGTCGTACTGGCTCATAAAATGCGGCTTTAATAATTCGTAGACTTCTTTTGCTTTTTTAGTTAATTCTTCTTTGCTTTTCACTAAAGGTAAAACCGCAATTTTTATCGGAGCAAGTTTTTTGTTCAATCTTAATAAAATCTCTTCTTCTTTTGTCGCTTCTGTTGTTTTAGTTCTTCCGCCTTTAATTTCTTCATAAGCATCACACAAAAAAGCAAAAAGACTTCTTTCAACTCCAACCGATGTTTCAATAATATAAGGAATATATTTTTCTTTTGTTATTTCATCAAAATAATTTAAGTCTTTGCCGCTGTACTTTGAATGATTTGAGAGATCCCAGTTGCCCCGATTATGAATCCCTTCAACCTCTTTCCAGCCAAAAGGGAAATGATATTCAATATCAATTTGCCTTTTAGCATAATGGGCCCGCTCTTTTTCCGGAATTTCTACTATTCTCAAATTTTCTTTTTTAATTCCTAAACTCAAATACCATTTTAACCGCTCCTCTTTCCAATACTCAAACCAAGCATCGGGGGTCTCTAATCTTAATTCCTGAATTGCGCTTTTGGCTTTTGACTTTTGATTTTTGGCTTTATTTTGCGGCGGAGCCACAAAATATTGCATTTCCATTTGTTCAAATTCCCGTGTTCTAAAAATAAAATTCCCTGGAGTGATTTCATTCCTAAACGTTTTGCCAATCTGGGCTATACCAAAGGGAATTTTGAGGCGCATTGAATCTCTAACATTCTCATAATTCATATAAATTCCCTGACAAGTTTCAGCTCTTAGATAAGTAATTGCCGCTTCATTTTCCACAGGTCCGACAAAAGTTTTCATCATCAGATTAAATTTTCGCGGTTTAGTTAATTCCCCGCCGCATTCAAGGCATTTTGAATTTGAATTAGAATTATTTTTGACTTTTGGCTTTTGCCTTTCTATTTCGTCTAACTTAAACCTTTTATGACAACTTTTGCACTCAACCAACTCATCGGCAAATCCAGCTGTCAGATGTCCTGATGCCTGCCAAACTTTTGGCGACATTAAAACAGCGGCATCAAGCCCAACAATATTTTCTCGCTCTTGTACCATCTCATGCCACCAGGATTTTTTGATATTGTTTTTTAATTCTACACCCAAAGGACCAAAATCATAACAAGAGCCAAACCCTCCATAAATTTCCGAAGATCGAAAGATGAACCCCCGACGTTTTGTCAATGAAATTATTTTTTCTATTGGAACCATAATTTTTAAAAAGGGTATCATTGCGAAAAGAAATTCCAAGGGGACGACGAAGCAATCTCGTCATTCAACTTCCGAAACTCAACACGGGATCGCTTCGTTACCTTTCAAATTTATCGCAATGATAATGAATCAATACATTTATCCTATCATAAATTAGAAATCCTGTAAATATTTTCTCTTGACATTTTTTTATAATTTATTAGAATTTTAATAAAATAGGAGGGAAAATAAAAAATGTCAAGCAATGAGGACTTGATAGAAGCATTATCTCGGCTTCCCTTAGAGTATCGACGGCAAATTGTTATCGAATTAATAGCAAGAGATATAGCAGAACGACGTGGAGAAAAATTAAGTCATAAACATCAAAAAATAGCAGAATTTATTGTAAAAGAAACAATTGAACAATTAATAAAAGTAACCGAGCTCATCAAAAAAATAACAAACTAAAAAGCAAGATAAGAAGCTATTTTTAAGAAATTAAATCAAATCTTGCTTATTTTTTTATTTTAAATAAATTCGTGATGTTAGTGGTAAATTCGTGAAAAATTAGCGATTTTGTTCATAACCAAGAGAATGGAAGAATTGACAAAATCAAACAAACTGCTATAGTTTAGGTAGTTCTTTTTAATAGAGTCTGCGCGCCAAGTCCGTTAAGGACGGCATAAGCAGGCAATGACAGCAAAAGAGCTTTAGGAGGTGAAAAGGAAAAAATGAACACATTTGTAGATAGACTGGTAGATAAAATGAGAGAGAAACAAAGCGTGCTTTGTGTGGGACTTGATCCGCAGGTAAAATATATTCCTAAATATATACTTCAGCAAGGATACGCAGAAGCAGAAAGTGAAGATGGTCGCGAAGGTGTGGCACGAGCGTTTTTAATATTCAACCAAAAGATTATCGAAGCTGTAAAACCTTATGTAGCAGTAGTTAAGCCACAAATGGCATTTTACGAGGCCTATGGATATTGGGGAGTTTGGGCATTTGAAAAAACAGTGAAATTTGCCAAAAAGCAAAGATTGTTGGTACTTGAAGATGCAAAACGTTGCGATGGTGGAGATACGGCACAAGCATATGCAGAAGGACATTTAGGAAAAGTGAATATATGGGACCGGTTAAAAATAAAAATACTACACAAAACATTGCCATCTTTTGATGTTGACGCTATGACAGTGGTTCCATATATTGGAACATCTTGCGTTTCTCCGTTCGTGGAAACAGTAAAAGAGTATGGTAAGGGAATATTTATAGTAGACAAAACATCTTTTGCGCCGAATTCAGAAATTGAGCAACTACAGACCATCTCTGGTTTGAAGGTCTGGCAGGAAACAGCCTTATTAGTCAAGAAGTGGAGCGAGGGATGCGAAGGCGATCATGGCAACAATGTCGGTGTCGTTATGGAAGCGACTTATCCAGAGGACGCTCCGAAGATGCGAGAAATTTTGCCGGATTGTTTCTTTTTGGTGGCGGGTTATGGTGCTCAAGGCGGAGGCTCCGATGGAGCAGTAGCAGGAGTCAGAAACGATGGATATGGGATAATAGTCAATAGTTCACGAGGAATCATTTACGCATACAGTAAAGATCCTTTCAAATGCGACCCCTTGGATTTTGCAGAAGCGGCGGCAAGAGCAACATCATTTGCCAGAGACGACCTTAATGCAGCGCTGAAGCGTGCAGGGAAGATTCCCTGGTAGATAAATAAAAACCAGTAAAAATAGAGTAGATGGAGCTTAAAATTTTTCCGTCGGGTTTTCTTTTTTGCCCGACATATTTTTTAAAAAATAGGAGGTAAAAAGAAGGAAAGATGAGTTGGGAACAAGATAAAGAAAGAATAGGGAAAAAGATAGTCGGGGAATTATATAAATATAGTATGATAAAGACTTGGTATAAAGATAAGCCGGAAGGATGGAAACTTATTTCTGGTCTGTGGAGTCCGTTTTACATCCAATTGCGTCCATTAGCGTCATACCCAAAATTGTTGAAACAGGTTGGCTATGCCATAAGCAGTTTAATAAAAGAAGAATGCAGTGATGTAAACAGGATTATAGGTATTGCTGCTACAGGAATACCGATAGCTACTGCTGTTTCTATAATAGGAGACATTTCTTCGTGCTATACTCGGAAGTTGGAAGGAGTGAAGTCGCCAGAAGATTTTAATCGGTTTATAAAAACATATGGCGAGCATTCAATGATTGAAGGCATTTTGGCTGACGGTGATACAATTGGATTTATTGATGACTTAGTAACAAAGTTTGACAGCAAAGCGATAGCGCTCAAACAATTGGAATTTGAAGCAAAAGAACGGGGGTTAAAGGATGTGTCCTGCGCAAACATCATCGTTGTATTGGACAGAGAACAAGGAGCAGAAAAGATTGCAAAAAAGAATAGGATAAACCTTCATTCATTAATTCCTTTTGCGTCAAAAGGACTGCCGTGGCTCAAGGATGTTTTCGCTGATCAGGAATATAAAGTAATTATTGATTACCTGTATAATCCTAGAAAGTATCAGGATCCCTCTATGCAGAAGGAATTACTTGAGATTGCGCTGCAAGGACAACAAAAGAGCTTTAGGAAGTGAAAAAAGAAAAAGATGAAAAAAGTTATTGGTTTTGACCTTGAGGGACCGCTTTCACTACAGGACAACGCCTATGAGGTGATGAGACTAATTCCAGAAGGAGACAAAATTTTCGAAGTTATCAGTCGATACGATGACATTCTAACACTAGAAGGTAGGGAGGGATACGAGCCAGGAGACACTCTGAAGCTTATTACGCCGTTCCTTATGTTGCATAAAATTTCTGAACAGGACATAAAAGAAGTATCCAACAGAACACACCTAGTAAAAGGTGCGAAAGAACTGATAAAAAACTTACAAGAGAATGGCTGGAAAGTGCATATTATTTCTACTTCCTATGAACAGCATGCCTATAATATAGCTGAAAGACTGGGAATTTCTAAAAGAAAAGTAGCCTGCACTTTGTTCCCCTTGAATCGGTTCTACTCATTTGCGCTGAGAAAAAAGGACTATGCCATAGTAGAAAACGCAGAAAACAGTATTAACCGTATTCTTGATCTGTGTTCAATCGATAACCGTTCAAAAAATAGGGAGATTAAGACCGTTCTCGACCGATTCTACTGGCATACACTGCGAAGAAATTCTCTCTGGAGACAAATATGTAAAGAGATATCAGTAGTTGGAGGAAGGCGCAAGGTCCAAGCATTAGAAAAAATGGCGCGATGCTACAATTATGAACCGCATCCTAATACATGTCTCAATGATATAGTTGCGGTTGGAGACAGTATAACCGATTTTCAAATGCTCAAAGTAGTAGAAGATACAGGTGGAATATCCATTGTTTTTAACGGTAATATATACGTTCTGCCCTATGGAACAGTAGGGCTGGCAACAACCGATATGCAAGATATACAGTTAATTCTCAATGTCTATATTAAAGAAGGCCGAAAAGGGCTCAAACGAGTAATACTTCAGAGAGAAGCAGAGCAGACGCGTAATAGCAGCTCATACTACCATTGGCTGGTTGGTAAAAATTCAAAGGAAGTTGATGATATTTTGAACATTCACAAGAGATTTCGTCAGTTGGTTCGAGGCGAAGCAGCCAAATTTGGATAAAAAAGAAAGTAAAAAATGGAAAAGGTTTTAATGCCCACTGGACTTTAGTTCAGTGGTTTTTTATTACCGTACTAAGCAATTAAATAATGCCGTATTCTTTACATAGATTAACGCCAATCCGCTCACTTTTTACTCCAAAGTGATAATTCTTTTAACTTCTCTTGCAATTTTTTAATAGGTTATGATTATTTTAGAGATTTTTACTTTGTCATCCATACACGAGTGCGGAGACAACTTTTGTTCCAGACTGATTTTATATTTAAAAGCTAAAGATACATTTTCTAAAAGTGTTTGGAGTTATTATAGTTAGAATAATTATAGCCAAGAGAATCTTCGATTGACATTTTGCCTTAAATTCTATATTCTAAAATTAAAGTTTTATAAAAACAAACAATGAAATCAGAATAAAAACGGACAAAAAGGACTTTATGCGCAAGACAAAAAATACCTATCTGTCGCTCTCATAAAAATCCAGCTCTTCAAAAATCTATCAGGAATTTTTAGGAAAACCATCAAGTAAAAACTCACCAATTGCTTTATATTTTTTATAAATAACATAAATTACCTGAACCTGAAAAAATGTCATTCTGAATTTATTTCAAGACTTATCATGTTTTGTCATTAAAATAACGGTTTATGAAATAGACAACAGATTCTGAAACAAGTTCAGAATAATATCCCATTTATTATGATTCAAATCAAAAAAGATATTTTAAAAAAATTCTATCCAAAAAGAAAACAAAATGTGCATAAATATGATTTTGGACATTTACTCGTTATTGGCGGAAGCAAACTTTACAGCGGTTCCCCGGCTTTGGCTGCCTTAGCTGCTTTAAAGTCAGGAACAGATTTAGTTACTGTTGCCGCGCCAGAACGCGCGGCTAATATTATTGCCGGTTTTACGCCGGATTTAATCACTTATCCCTTAGAAGGTAAATATTTTGGAAAAAAACATTTACCAGAACTTCTTAAGCTGGCAAAAAACAAAACCGCTTTTGTTATTGGTGGAGGGACCGAACGGCAAGCTGAAACTCTTAAGTTAATCAGAAAATTTATAAAAGAAACAGATTTAGCTGGCGTTGTTGACGCCGACGGCATTCACGCTTTATCTTATAGGCGACATTCGCGAATATCGCCTACTAAAAGAAATTTAATCATTACTCCTCATCTTCAAGAATTTTATATTTTAACTGGAATTAAAATCACTGATAAAAGTTTGACTGATAAAATAAAAATAGTTAAAAAAGAAGCTGCGCGTTTTAAAAATGTAATTTTACTTAAAGGAAACCAAGATATAATTTCTGATGGCAAAAAAGTAGCTATTAACAAAACCGGCAACCCCTTTATGACTAAAGGCGGAACCGGAGATACGTTGGCTGGAATTTGCGGGGCGCTCTTGGCTCAAGTTCAGGATCCATTTACTGCCGCTTGTGCTGCCGCTTATATCAACGGTAAAGCCGGTGATATTGCCGCAAAGAAATTTAAGCAATCGCTTTCAGCGATGGATGTTATTGAGAATATCCATAAAGTGTTTTAATTACAAATGGAATCTTCCTGGTGGTAATTTAAATTTTGGTGAAGACGCAACGAATGGAATAATTAAAAAAATTAAAGAAGGAATTGGATTAAAAGTAAAAAACATAAAACCTTTTGATGTAGAATCTCGCATAAATAAAAATGGAGAATTTTGGACGACTATTGCTTATAGAACTAAAATGATTCTGATAAAGCAGCTTTAAGTTTTGAATATGATAGATATAGACGGGCTACACTTGAAGAATTTCTAAAACTAGAATTTTCTAATAAATTAAAACGTTTTACAAAAAATTACATCCTCAAAAATATAACACAAATAATGCGGCCGCGCTATATGTGTATATTTTATTTTAAAAAAGAAGAGGTTATTTTTTAAACCTCTTTTTTATTTACTTTTTTATTTATTTTTTTTATTCAGTAACACTATGCCACCAACTTAGTATATCTGGCGGAATGGAATAACCGCTATTTTTAAATTCTTCCACTAATCCCACTGCTATTGCGCTTGTTAAGTAAGCGATTCTTGGATAAAAATCTTTTGTTTCTTCCGGAACAAGAAAACTCCAATCAACTATCTGCGTTAAAGAAGATTCTCTGGAACAAAAAGCAAAAACGAAAGCCCCTGCTTTTTTAAATTTCTCTGCCCATTCTAAAACTGGTTCTGTTTCTCCGCTATGTGAAATAACTATTAAAATATCGCCTAATCTTGGTCTTTGGGTAAAAGCTCCTGTAATATTTGCTTCCTCACCGAAAGCTCTCTTAATATGATTTAAGCGAATAGCAATCATCAAAGCTGCGTCCTTAGACGGTCCTAAACCAGCAACAATAATTTTTCCCCGGCTTGTCATTTGTTTTATTAGAATCTTGTATTTTTCTGAATTAATCAACCGATTAACTAACTGTCCAATTTCCCGAGCATCTTTTTTTACCCTTTCTATCATTTCTTCAAATTTCCAGCCGTAATTGATTTTTTCTTTTATGCGATAGAATAAAATCATGCTAGCCAACTCGTAGACATCGTTCATTATTCCAGAATTTAATGCTTCTTCTGCGTTTTTAGCTTTACTTTTTGGACCTTTTAATTTCACAAACGAACCATATTCTCTGTTTCTTATCTCTTTCCCCACTGAAGAATCGGGTCGCGAACCAAACGCTATAATTCTAAATTTTTTACTCCCTTTTTCGTCTATATAATCAGCTAAGTCTTTTGTCCTTTGTTTTGGAGAAGGCGTTTCTCCGCTGCTTGTATTAACGATCAATACTATCCGTTCATACTGTTTTTCTAAATAAGGCGCTGCTTCATATAGATTATTCCAACGAAAATCTATATCGTCAAGCGTGATTATCCTTCTTTCTAGTCCCCTAAATCCAATCTTTAAAGCTTCATATGATCGACCTTCGCCTACTAAAATTATTGCATCTGCGTTTTCTATTGTTCTTATTACTCTTCTTAACTCTTTTTTGTCTATCTCAAGTAAATTCGAGAAGCTCTCATCAATATACGGCATTCCTTTACATATTTTTTCCATTTTTTTGCTCGCCTCCTAATTTTTTAAATGTACATTCTCCCTGCTATTTTAAAACTATACCTTTTAAAAATTTTGTCAATATCATATTTTTCCAGCGCTTCCAAAAGCTTCTATTTTCTCTTCAACAATTTTCTGAACAGCACAAGAAGTAAACTCAAGAATTTCCCGCGGATCATAAATTTTGGGATTATTTTTTAAGAACTTTTTTAGGCTATTAAAAAAAGCTATCTTTAAAGCCGTATCAATGTTAAAACAAGCCACACCTCCTTTTATTGCTCTGGGAGCATTCTTATATTTAAAATCAGAAGCACCATGCAATACTAAAGGCAAATTAACTTTTTTGTGAATTTCATTTAAACGATTCCAATCCAAATTTTCCCGTTCTTTTGAAAATCCATGAGCATTTCCAATAGCCACGGCTAAAGTATCAACGCCAGTAATTTTAACAAATTCCTGAGCTTTGTCTGGATCGGTCATTACTTTTTCCCAATCAACTTTCTCTGGAATTTTTTTAAAATAAGGCACTCCTCCCAATTCTCCCTGGACATCAACTTTATATCGGTGAGCATAACGGACAACATTTTTAGTCAAAGCCGCATTCTTCTTAAAAGGCAGAGAAGAACCATCAATCATTACTGAACTAAATCCTGCTTTTATTGCTTCCTTTACAGTCTTTAAGTTTTTGCCGTGATCCAAAAGTAAAGCAACGGGAATATTTTTTGCTTCTTCTTCGGTTATTGATTTTACCATCGCCACAATAGTGGCCGCTCCGGCATATTTAATTGAACGAGGGCTAACTAAAACAATTAAAGGAGACTTTTTCTTTACTGCTCCCCTGATTATAGCTTGAGTTATTTCCAAATTAGAAGTACTAAAAGCAGGCACAGCATAACCCCCCTGTTTAGCTCCCTTGAGAATTTTTTTTGCTTGGGTAAACATAATTAGTTAAAAGTTTAAAGCGCAAAACTCAAAGCTACAAATCAAATTTCAAAAATTTCTTTAAAAATGATTTACGAATTACGATTTATGATTTATGAATAACTTAATCTTAAATCGTAAATTATGAATCAATTGATTTTATAATCTTCACAAACTCCATCGGCCGCAAACTTGCTCCTCCAACCAAAAGACCGTCCATTCCTGCTTTTTTTATAAAATCATTAGCATTCTTGCTGGAAACGCTTCCTCCGTATAGAATTCTAACTTTTTCAGCGATCGGCCTTGAATACATTTTTGCTAAAATTTTTCTGATAAGCAGTTTAGCGCTCATTATTCCATCCGTATTTGGAGTTACTCCTGTTCCTATCGCCCAGACCGGCTCGTAAGCAATTTGAAATTTGAAATTTGAAATTTGAAATTTGGATATATCTTTCAAAGCAGTTTGTAACTGGGAAATCAAAACTTTGTCTGTTTTGTCTTTTTTGTATTCTTCTAAGGTTTCTCCTGTGCATAAAATCGGCTTAAGGTTATTTTTCAAGGCGGTTCTTATTTTTTTATTGATCATTTCATCTGTCTCACCAAAATATTTCCTTCTTTCAGAATGGCCGATAATAATATAACTACAACCAAGATTTCTTAACATTCTCGGCGAAATTTCACCAGTATAAGCGCCCTCGTCTTCCCAAAAACAATTTTGCGCTCCTAATTTCAAACTAATTGACGGCTGGCGACTGACGACTGGTAGTTGTGTAAACGGCGGACAAATGACAATTTCAATGCTTTCAATATCTTTTAATTCTTTTTTAACTATCTTAAAAAGCCGCAACGCTTCTTCATTACTCAACGGATTCATTTTCCAGTTGGCAACAATCAGAGGTTTTAACATAAATGATTAATTTTCTACCGATTTTCTCAAAATCTATGATTTTGTTAGAAAATCAAGTATTCGCCGTAATCCATTTTTAGGATGAAGGCGAGCAATTCGCAACTATTAAAGTTTTAAACATAAAATTTTCTGTTGTTCTGAATAGAATGGATAATCTCGCAATCTATAAAAAACACAAGGCGACCCTTCGGACTCAGTCTCCGGGGTGACAGAAATTAAATCCTAAATTATTTTAAATACTCCAATACTGGCGAAACTTACTATTATTCCAGCGATCATTATTCCGAGGCTAATCAATGGAAATGATTTTTTGAAAGGAATTCCAAAAACAAAAGCGGCTACTGCCCCTGTCCAGCTCCCAGTGCAGGGCAAAGGAATAGCAACAAAGGTAACAAGCGCCAATGCTCCCCATTTCTCAAATCGATGATTATGTTTTCCTCTCGTCTTTTCAAAAAGTTTTTTGAAAAACCGATTACAAATTTCAAAGTTCTTCATTAAAAATTTTGAAACCGGTTCTAAAAGCAACAAAACAAAAACCGCTGAAATAATATTTCCTAAAACCGCCCAAAAATAAGCAATGTGCAAAGGCAAATGATAAACCCCCAAAGCTGTTGGAATAGCACCACGAAGTTCAAGAATAGGAGACATAGCAATGAGTATTGTGGTTATTTCTGGAGAAAAATTAGTAAACATTAAATTTTTAAATTCCAAAACTCAAAGTTTCTATATTTTATTTCTTAATTCTTATTTACGCCGTTAAATAATTGCAAAGCAAATTAAACAAGGTAAATTTCTTAATTTTTATTTTTGTTTAAGAAATAAAAAATAAAAATTAAATCGGCGTTAGCGATCCCTTACGGGATAAGAATCAGAAAATAGAAATTAAGAAACTTGAAAATTGAGTAATTGAAAACTGATTAGAAATTAGAAATTTTATGTTTGTATTCCTCTTAAATACTCCGCTGCTTTTTCTGGTTCGATCGTGGAAATTTCAATTCCTGTGCTCAACTCAAATCCAGCCCAAACGGCTGTTTTGGGTAAAATTTCAATATGCCAATGATAGTGATCATACGCCTTTCCGTCACACGGAGCAGTATGGATAAAAAAATTATAAGCAGGATCATCTAGTCCGCGGTAAAGTTTATTCAGTCCAATTCGTAAGGCTTCGGCTGCTTGAAATTTTTCTTTATCAGTTATCCTTTCAAAATACGGTCTGTGTTCTTTGGGATAAATTCGAATCTCAAAAGCAACCCTGGAAGCAAACGGGCACAAAACGACAAAATCATCATTTTCAAAAATGATTCTCTTTCCGTACTCTTTTTCCCATTCAATCATTATGCAATGAACGCAACGCTTGTTGGCTTGCCAATAATTGTAAGAGCCACTAAGACTGCGACTAATATCAGGATCAATCACCGGAAGAGCAATAAGTTGAGAGTGAGGATGAACCAATGATGCTCCAGCTTCCTGGCCATGATTATGGAAAATTGAAATGTAATTGATATACCGCCTATTCATTAAAGCGAGATAACGTTCCTGATAAGCATCTAAAACTTCGGCGACCTCGGCTATCTCAAAATTCGCCATTTGGCGCGTGTGATCTCGAGTAACAATAACTTCATGAAAACCCACACCGTCCATCAGAAAAAACGGCCCCTCTTCTTTTTTATTTAGGGCTCTTGCTTTCTTAAAAGCCGGAAATTTATTGGGAATCACCCTTAAACTCCAATCCCCATTCTCTTTAAGATAAATCAGAGAATCTTTCTCTTTCTCTGGATCTCCAAGATTGCAAAATGGACAATTTCCAAGGGGTTCTTGAAAAGCTTCCCGCTTTTGCTCTTTAAAAGCCTCCGGACGTTTAGCCCTGCCAGTAGCAATAACTACCCAAGTACCGCTGACCAGATCCTGACGAAGCTCGGAAATGGTTGGTTCTTTTTTGGTTTTATTATTTGAATCTTGATCCATATATAAAATATTTCAGTTATGGATTTTTTATATTGGGTAGGTGCGGGTTTATACCGCACCCTAGCGACGGGTTTATCCCGTCGCTACCCATTTGGGCTTGACAGATTATTTCAAGATGGTATAGTTGCATGTAGTTTTCAATAAGGCAAAAATGCTTTGTTGAAGCTCAAAAAAATTTAGGAGGCGAAAAAAAGAAATGATAGAATCAATCATTGCCGGTCTATTCGTAGCTGTTTGCATTCTTTGGATAGGATTAGGCTGCCTATGCTTATATCTGTCCATAAAATTTTTATTGGAGTTGACTCTGTGTGGATATTCAAGATCTATCTATATAGAAGAACTTCTTTACGTAACCATAACAGGAATCGGCGGGATAGTAGTTCTAATAGGCGGTATCAAGCTTCTTGCCGCCATTATCTTTTAAATTTTTACCTTGCTTAGATAATTAAAAATTCTGAGCGGGGTATTTTTTATTTCAAAATCTACTCATATCTTATCTCAAAATCTCTAAACTCGCCTCTCGCCTCTTCCCACTCAACTTCCACCTTTTCTGTTATAGCGCCTCCCGGTCCTTTATGACACCATTTGATCAACCTTTTTAAATTATCAAATTCGCCCTCAGCAATAATCTTAACAGATCCATCTGGTTTATTGCGCACCCAACCAACAATATTTAACTCCCTGGCTTTTCGACAAGTACTAGATCTATAAAATACTCCTTGAACCTGGCCATAAACTGTGATATTGGCTCGTTTTAGCATATTTGTTTTGAATTACAATGACACCCTTTACTCCAATATCTTAATTGCTTCATCTAACTGCGGATCTCTCCCCGCTTCAAAATCTTCCTGAGTCATTTCAACTTCTATATCCGGATGAAGCCCTTCTTTATTTATGCAAACACCATTTGGAGTAAGCCACTTGGCTATAGTAAGACGGATACCTGAATTATCCTTCAACCGTTTTAACTCTTGAACTGACCCTTTCCCAAAAGTTTTTTTGCCAACAAGCTTAACTTTTTTAATATCGCGCAAGGCACCTGCTAAAATCTCTGAAGCGCTTGCGCTGCCTTCATTAACAATAACAACAAGAGGAAATTTTTCCAAACGCGGTTTATTCTTTGTTTTATATTCCTGTCTCTTACTATTCCCAAAATCTTCAATAGCCACTATCTTTCCCTTTGGAATAAAAAAACCAGCTATCTCAACAGATGTTTCAAGATATCCACCAGGATTATTCCTTAAATCCAAAATAATGCCGTAAGGATCTGCAGCTAAAATTTTATCTACCGCCTCATCTAATTCTTGTGCAGTATCTTCATTAAATTGATGAATTTTAAGATGGACTATTTCTTTTTTTCTTGATTTATCTTTATCAAGAGTAATCATTTCCCACTCAATGCTTTTAATATTAATTACATCTCGGATAACGCTAATCTCTTTAGTTTCTTCTAACCCATCCCTGATAATTGTCAATTTAACTTCAGTGCCGCGAGGCCCTCTTATTAATCTTACTGCTTCATTTAAAGAAAGATCAGCGACAGTGGTGTCATTAACTTTTAAAATTTTGTCGCCGGCTTTAATCCCGGCACGCTGAGCAGGAGTGTCTTCTAAAGGCGCAATTACCGTTAAAACATTATCTTTAATTCCAATCTCCATACCTACACCTTCAAAAGAACCGCTAATATCTTCGCTAAATTGTTTAGTTTCCTCGGGCGTCATAAAAAGCGAATAAGGATCATCCAAGGAATGAATCATTCCGTCTATGGCGCCATAAACCATTGCTTGTGGATCTACCGGACGATAAGCATATTTTTTTTCTATTATATTCCAAACATCCCAAAATAGACTAAAATCTACTTTATCTGGCTGTCCGACTTCTTTGTTAATTAATACCTTTCCCGATTTTGAAAAAATAATCCTTTCCTGACCAACAAAAAAACCCATAGCGAAACTCGCTAAAACAGCAAAGATAACAAAGATAAAAATGTATTTTTTAGAAGAAAACATAGATAAAAATTAAAAGCGAAAAATGAAAAATAAAAAACTACAATTCAAAATTTAAAAATTTCGCATTTTACGCTGTCATTTTTTTACTTTTTATTTTAAATTTTTCATTTAATTGAACTTTTAAAAAAGCATCGGGAAATTAATTAAATATATCTCTACAAGCCTCTTGTATCTTTTTAAAATTATCTCCTTCCGGCAACAAAACATAACTACCGTTAATTCTAGCAGAATAAAGTAATCCCTCAGGAGAAGTATCAAAAACTTTATGAATTATTTGAGGATTTTCTATCTTCTGAATAATTTCAATTAAATCCTGCAATTCCCAAAGTTTAATATCGGTTCGGACATTATTTTTAAGAGTATTTAAAAAAGAGTTTATTTTCAAAGGATTGGCTAAAATTCCGGTAGAAAACGCTTTATCTTTTACGGCTATTAACACTTGCTGCTGACGCCTGGATCTATCAAAATCATTTGTTGAATATCTTGATCTTACATAAAGAAGAGCCTTTTTGCCATCCAATTCTTGTTTTCCTTGAGTGAGACAAATTTTCCCTTCGGCAAATTGAAAAGGATCACAAAAAGGCTTGTCAAGATATATAGTCACACCACCCAATGTATCCACAATCTCTTTAAAAGCCTCAAAATCAACGCTGATTGCATAATGAATAGGGAGTCCAGTTACTTCAGAAATGACTTCTTTGGCTAAAATAAGCCCTCCCCCGCTAAATTGAGAATTTCTTTCACCCAAAGCATAGGCGGTATTAATTTTTTCTTTTGAGCCGTAGCCTGGAATTTCCACATATAAATCCCTGGGGATAGAAATCAAGGCAACTTGATTAGTCTTTGGCTTCACGCTGACAATTATTATTGAATCCGTTAAAAGACCGCCGTGAGGATCTCCCCTGCCGCGAATGCCTAAAACTAAAAAATTAATCCGACTATTTTCTTTGGCTGATTTAACTATGGGAGTTTCTTCTAAGGGCAGTATTTTAAAAATAGAATTTTCTAAAGGAAGCATTCTAATAGCTGTTTTCAAAATTGACCCCTTGGTATTAGAAATTTTATTAAAAGTGGAATTAATCTCGTGTGCCGCATATCCACTTGAAACAATGATAAAAATTAAAATACAAGAAAAAACCCAAAACCATTTAGCTTTATAAAACCGTTTCTTCGGTTCATCCCCTTTTATTTCTTTTAACTTAATAATATCTCTAACGGTTTTCTTTTCTTCAAACTCGGAAGATTGTTGTGGAGAATAGTAGACCATATAACAAAATTAAAAATCAAATACCAAAATGTAAAATGACAAATAAAAATCCAAAATCCAAATTACTCCAAATTATACCAAATCAATGTCAAAATCCAAAAAGTAATAATTTGACACTTGAACTTTTGATTTGGTTTGGGATAATTTAAGCTTTGACATTTGGATTTTTATTGATTTATCTTTGGCAATTTGGGCAAAAGCAAGTTCCCCGTCCGGCTAAAGTAATTTTCTTAATTTTTGCTTTTTTGCATCTAAGACATTGTTTTCCTTCGCGACCATAAACTTTCAAAAAAGGAATAAACTTTCCTTTATTCCCGTAGATATCAAGATATGTATCAACTGAAGAACCCTTATATTCTATAGCCCTCGGTAAAATTTCTTTGATTCCTTTATAAATATTTCTTATCTCTTTCTGGTTAAGTGAACTGACTTCTTTCATTGGAAGAACCTTAGCATAAAAGCAAATTTCCTGAGCATAAACATTACCAATTCCGGCAATAAATTTTTGGTTCATTAAAAGAGGTTTTATTTTTGATTTTTTCTTTCTGGTAAGTGTTTCTTTAAAGGCATCTAGGGTAAAATTTCTCTCTAACGGCTCTGGTCCAAAATCTGCTTTGGCTAATAAATTAGCTAACTCGCTGTCTGTGAGTAATTTAATATATCCAAATTTCCGCTGATCGTTATAAAGCAACTTACCGCCATCTTGAAAGATAAAAATTATATGTGTAGCCGAAGAAATTTTTCCCTGATATAAAAATTGTCCGGTTAATTTTAAATGAACGAGCAAATTATAGCTGTTTGTAAAATTAATAATTAAAAGTTTAGCTCGGCGTTGAATATTTTTAACTACAGTGCCTTTAATAATTTTTACAAACTTTCTCGGGGAATAATTTATTACTTTCGGAGTAATTATTTTAACATCGGTAATTTTTTTACCTTTAATGTTTTCTAAAAGCTCTTTTTTAATTGTTTCCACTTCGGGCAATTCTGGCATATATTACTGCTGTCATCCCGAATAAAGCAAAGGATCTCGAAATATAACACAAAAAGCTAAATAACGGAATTCTTCGCTTTCCACAGAATAACACAAAAATTTATCTACTACCTGCCCAATTTTCCTTATATTATATCAGATTTTTGATTTATTTCAAATGGGAAAATTGTAATTATATTATCATTGCGGACCCGAGCAAAGCGAGAATATGGCAATCTCGTAAAAAAACAGCGGAACTTCTGCTATTATCCTATATATTTTCTATGGAATTGCTTCATCGTCGTCCCTTTTGGGATTTTTCTTCGCAACGACAATAAGCAGTTTCTAAAAATTTAACCGCCTTATCTAAAAGCCCGCGGGAATTTTCAAAAGTAAGCTTTTTTTTTGCTGCATCAGCTTCAAGCCATTGATAATCTTTATGCTCCCAAGATAATTTTACTTCTTTATCTCTAACCTCGGCTAAAAACATAATAGCTATCTTAAAAATATTCTCAAGAGTCTTTTTTTGTTTTTTTTCCGACAACTCTACGGGTCTTTTATACCACCATTTTGTTGTCTCACGAAACCCTTCAATAAATTTAATCTTTTTAATCCCTGTCTCCTCGGCAATTTCCCTCTGAGCCGTTTCCTTTTCCGTCTCCCCTTTTTCTATATTCCCTCTTGGAAAATCCCAATGACCAAGGCTATATTGAAGAATAAGAAATTTTATTTTTTCCTGTCCTGAACTTTTCTCCGGTTCTCGCCGAAAGACAATCGCTCCGGCAGAAATTTCTCTTGGCATAATAGTCCGTCATCTTGAACTTGTTCCAGAATCTTCTTTATTTTATCGCTAAAACAAACAGATTGTGAAATAAATAAAAGATTCTGAAATAAACTCAAAATGACAAGTTATATACTTAATCACCTTCTTAATCAGGTATAGCTTTACACAATTTATTCTTTGAAAAATCTATTATTCTCCATTACACTGTAAATTACTTTGGTCATCTTATTAGCTACAGCAGTGACAGCATACTTGTGTGATTTTCCTTTGTTTCTTTTATCTTGATAGATTTTCTTAAACATCGGATTAACCCTTACGGTTACCATTGAAGCCTGCCAGATAGCGCTTCTTAGATACTTGGAACCTCTTTTAGAGATAGGCGTTTTTCCCTGATACCTGCCTGATTCTTTCAGTTTAGGATCTAAGTCGGCAAAAGCAATTAACTTAGCGTTTGATTGAAAATTATCAATATCTCCAATCTCGGCGATGATAGCCGCGCCGATTGATTGACCACTGTGAGGAAATAATGTCCTGTTGCTCCCATGCCAATTAGCGATTCATTGCCTTTTACTTTTCCCGAACTAATTAACCAAGTTTTTAAAACCCTTGTTTATCAGCAGAGATTTAAAAAACCTTTTTCTCTCCAGCTTCACTTAAAAGACAAAATGAGTGATAGAATTTGCCTATATCAATGTCTAAGTAGAGCATAATTACCACCTCTTAATTAATGTTTAATTCTGCAAAAATATACCCAATTAAGAAGTGATACTTCTTTTCTACACTACACCACAATCATGTGTTTAGATTCGCAGCAGTCCTTAGTAAGAACCCTGCATCAAGTCAAATTCGCGACCTAGTAATCTAGAAAAAAGCAAATAGTCATTTTAAGGTAGAATAGTCACTTTCGACGGAAGTGTTCGCCTCAACGACAATCTGCATAAAAAACTCTGATTTAACTTCTTTAACCGGATAATCTCTACTAATTAAGAACGTAGAAAAGAATTGATAACTTGTCTATATTATTTTAATTAATAAGTATATATATGAAAATTTTATTTATTCTTATTTTACCATCCTTTCTCTTAAAACTCAAATGTCTGTATAATGCCACCCTATTTTAGACTCCAGAGGTATTTTAAATAGTTGATTAATAGATTGATTTTGCAATTGTTCTTGCAGCAATCTCTGTTTATGCCGCTGCACCATAAATTGTTGTATAGGAGAAAGCTCGTTTTGAAAAGCGCAGTGCGCTCTTTCCGCGTTGTAGAATATCAAATAATCAATAACTAAACGATTAAATTCGTCAGGATTTTTTAACTCGTAAAGGCGCCAGTCAACAAAGTCATCTTGTATTGTTCGGTTAAAACGTTCAACGTGCGCGTTCATCTTTGGCGTTTTAGAGTAAGTGTGATAGTGAATCAAATAGTGCATTAACAATGCCAGTGGTTAAAAAACTCCATAGGTTTACGGCCTTATGGAGTTTAATATGTATCTGGCATTATGCATTGTGCCGCTGGTCGGAGTCGAACCGACACGGGCTTTGGGCCCACAGCATTTTGAGTGCTGCGTGTCTGCCAATTTCACCACAGCGGCAAACATATCTTTAGTTTAACTATTCTTAATCCACTTGTCAATTTTCAAAAATTAAATTATAATAAAAGTGTATGGCAAGAATAATTTGTATCTGTAATCAAAAAGGAGGAGTCGGAAAATCTGCCACGGCGATCAATCTGGCAAGCTATCTGGCGGCAATGTCAAGATCTGTTCTTTTAATCGATACAGATCCTCAAGCCAATGCAACAAGCGGCTTGGGAATTAAAACAAAAAGAGAAGCCGAAAATTTATATCATACTTTGCTTGGACAAATATGTATAGACAACATAATAAAAAAAACTAAAATTTTTGGATGTGATATAATCCCCAGTTGCCCTGATTTAGCCGGAACAACTGTAGAGTTAATCGAAGCCGACCAAAGAGAATTTAGGCTCAAAAAGTCTTTAGAGTCTATTAAATCTCAATATGATTATATCCTAATAGACTGCCCTCCAAGTTTAGACCTTTTAACAATCAACGGCCTTGTCGCCGCAAAAGAAGTGCTAATCCCGGTCCAATGCGAATACTATGCCTTAGAGGGATTAAGCCAGCTTTTAAATACTATAGACCTTGTCAAAGAAAACCTGCAAGAAAATTTAGAAATTTTAGGAATAGTTCTGACAATGTTTGACCGACGCAACCGCCTTTCCCATCAAGTGGCAAAAGAGGTCAGGCGTCATTTCCCCGGCAAAGTTTTTGAAGCAGTTATTCCCCGAAGCGTATCTTTGGCTGAAGCGCCAAGTTTCGGACAATCTATTTTACAATATGCGCCAGAGTCAAAAGGAGCAAAAGCCTACAGACTCTTGGCAAAGGAGATTATAGAATTAGAGGAGAAAAGAAAGGTAAATTTCAGTATCTAAATCTCAAAGATGATTCAAGATTTACGATTTATGATTTAAGAATATTAAAAGAATTAATTTTTAAAAAACTAAATTATTCATAAATCGTAAATCATAATTCATAAATCATTCTTTCAAGAAATATTTTAAACTTTATACTGTAGTTTTTCATTTTAAGTTTTTAATTTACTTCTATGTCCAAACAACCCTTAGGCCGGGGACTTTCTTCCCTTATTCCTCAAAAAATTAAAAAATCTAATCTTAAAGATTCGTCCGGAATACTCTTAATTGAAACAACCAAAATTTCTTCGGGTTCCCATCAACCGCGAAAAAATATTGATAAAAGCCGTCTCAATGAATTAGCCCTTTCAATTAAAGAACACGGAATACTCCAACCATTAGTGGTGACAAAAACTGAAAATAACTATGAAGTAATCGCCGGCCATCGACGCCTTGAAGCAGCGAAATTAATCAATTTAAAAAAGGTCCCGGTGATTATCCACCGCGCATCCAATCTGCAAAAACTCGAAATGTCTTTAGTGGAAAATATCCAACGGGACAACTTAAATCCAATAGAAGAAGCGCAAGCCTATAAACGCTTGGCTAATGAATTTAACCTGACTCAAAATGAAATAGCCGAACAAACTGGAAAATCCAGAGCTTCTATTGCCAATTGCTTGAGGTTATTGACACTCCCAATTGAAATCCAAAAAGGAATAACTCAAGGTAAAATTACCGAAGGCCACAGCCGGGCAATCCTCGTTTTAAAAAATCCAGAAAAACAAAGAGCCTTATATGAGATGATTATAAAAAATAACCTCACTGTTCGAGAAGCAGAAGAAAAAGCTAAATTTTACCAAAAGGGAGTTTCTAATAAAAAAACCTCGGTCAAAAAAATTGATCCTGAGATTAGAGAAATAGAAGATAGACTTTCAGAAACGTTAGGAACAAAAGTTTCAATTAAAAAGAAGGGAAGAAACGGAAAAATTACTATTGAATTTTACAGCCGTGAGGAATTAGAAGAGATAATTTCACGATTTGTCTAAAAATTTATATCCTGAATAACGAACTCTAAAAATAAACAATTGAAGGCGGCACACCGATGTATCGTCTTTTTTTTATTCTTTTAAAACTTTATTATTTCCAGGAGGCAGAAATGATTCTCTCTTTATTTTTAACTTTTAAAATATTCTTGCAATCTGCGCGGTGAATAGAAGCGCCTTTTCCAACAGTAATATATCCCTTGATTTTATCGCCCGCCTTTGGCTGGCAACATTTAGCTATTGTAATCAAAAGGCCATTCTGACCGGCTAATTCAATTTTTGGCTCACCGCGATGCAGGATTTGGCGAGGAACTTTTTTTCTTACTAAAGATATAATTCTTTTACTAACATTTCTAATTTTAAATTTTATTCCTTTCTCTGTCTCATCTGTCTTATTAAGAAAAGCTTTAATCTTGCTTTTCGCTTGGTGAGTTTTAACAAATCTTAACCAATTCCGATTTGGTCCCTTTATCTTTTTTGCCGTCATAATTTCAACAATCTGACCATTTTTAAGCGATGAGTCTAAAGGAACAATTTTCCCATCTGCTTTTGCACCGATACAGCTATGTCCAACTTCGGTATGAACAACATAAGCGAAATCAACTGGAGTGGCGCCTTCCGGCAAATTTTTTACATCACCATGAGGCGTGAAAACAAAAATACGATTTTGAAAAAAATCAATTTTGAGAGACTCTAAAAATTTCTTTGAATCAGTAACCTCCCTTTGCCAAGCGCTTAATTGCTTAACCCAATTTAATTCTTCAGGAGTCTTTTTAGAAACTCTTTTTTTAATATACTCTTTCGTGCCTTTCTTGTCGGTATAAGCCCACCAGGCAGCAATTCCCTCCTCTGCTTCTCGGTGCATCTTTGGTGTTCTTATTTGAATCTCGGTTATTCTGTTCTCAGCAAATACAGTCGTATGGAGAGATTGATACCCATTTGGTTTGGGAATAGCAATATAATCTTTAATTCTTCCTGGTAAAGGTCTCCATATCTTATGAATAATTCCTAATGCTCCATAACAATCCTTAATATCTTCAACAATGATTCTTAAGGCAACCAAGTCATAAATTTTTTCTAAATCCATTTCGTATCTAAGAAGTTTTTTATATAAACTATACAAATGTTTAGTTCGTCTATGGATATCAATAATTTTAATCCCGGAATATTTTAATTCTCTTTCAATAATCTCCTGCACTCTTTGAAGATGCTTTTGACATTGATTATATTTTCCCTTTGTGCTTTCAATAATCCATTTGTACTCTTTCGGATAAATATAAGGAAAGGCAAGATCTTCAAGCCTGCCTTTTATCTCTCCAATGCCCAACCGATAAGCCAGCGGCGCATAAATTTCTAAAGTTTCAAGAGCAATCCGCTTCTGTTTACGACGCGGCAATACATCAAGCGTTTGCATATTATGGAGCCGATCAGCCAGCTTAATTAAAACAACGCGAATATCCTCAGCCATTACTAAAAAAAATTTTCTCAAATCTTCGACCTGGCTTTCAATTCCTCTATATTTCATTTTTCCAAGTTTACTTACGCCAGCCACCAAAAAAGCAACCTCTTTGCCAAATTCTTTTTCTAATTCGTTGAGAGTAACCGGTGTATCATCAATAACATCATGCAAAAATGCTGCAGCAATAGTTGTGGCGTCTAAATTCATCTGCGCTACGGTGTAAGCGCTTTCGAGAGGATGTTCAATATAATCTTCGCCAGAGATTCTTTTTTGGCCCTGATGTGCCCGACGAGCAAACTCATAAGCCCGAATAATAAACTCAGTGTCAATTCGAGGATTCTTTTCCTTTGCTTTGGAAATGATTTGTTGAATAGTCATAAATTAAAGATGATTTAAGATTTATGATTTAAGAATATTAAAAAGAATTAATTTTTAAATTAAATTATTCATAAATCGTAAATCATAATTCATAAACCATTATTCTTTATATCCACATTCCCTATTACTGCACCTAACTTTCTCCTTACCTGCATAAACTAAAAGCGAACCGCACTTAGGACATTTTTCGCCTGTCGGCTTATTCCACAAAGCAAACTGGCAATCTGGATATCTATTGCAGGAATAAAAAATTCTTCCTTTTTTGCTTTTCTTTTCAATAATTTCGCCTTTTCCGCACTTAGGACACTTGACCCCTGTTTTATTTTCGATATTCTTAACATTCCTGCACTGCGGATATCCGGAACATCCAAGAAAATACCCAAATTTTCCCCGACAAACCCTCATTGGAGCGCCGCAAACCTCACAAGTTTCATTTTTATACTTTTCTTTTAAATCCCCTTCCTTAGAATTCTCAATAGGGCTTGTGTATTTACATTCTGGGTATCCGCTGCAAGCATAAAATTTTCCAAAACGTCCTAACTTTATCACTAGCGGTTTCCCGCACTTTGGGCAAATTTTATCAGTTGCCTCTTCGGTTAATTCTTTTTTATTAATTTCTTTTTCCTTTTCCATAAGATTTTTTTTAAATGGTTGGTAAAATTCTTTCACTACCGAAATCCACTTAATTTTTCCGTCAGCGATTTTATCTAAATCTTTTTCCACTTCAGCGGTAAATTTAAAATCAACGATCTTAGGAAAATGCTTCACCAATAATTTATTGACCAATTCGCCGATTTCCTTGGGATGAAATCTGCGTTCAATTTTCTCCACATATCCGCGGTCCTGAATAGTGGAAATAATAGGCGCATAAGTTGAAGGACGACCAATACCTTCTTCTTCTAATTTTTTAACTAAACTCGCTTCTGTATAGCGCGCCGGAGGTGCGGTAAAATGCTGTTCGGTGATTACTTTAATTAAATCCAAGTTTTCATTCTCTCTAACTTCAGGCAGAATAACATCTTCGGATTTAATCGGATAAACTTTTAAAAATCCATCAAACTTAATTACCGAACCGCTGGTTCGCAGAATATAATCAGCATTCCGCCCTTGAGAAAGGTCAGAGGCACCTTTCGCTAATACATCTATAGTTGTCAAATCACTTATCGCGCTAGCCATCTGGCTGGCGATCATTCTCTGCCAAATTAACTGGTATATTTTGTACTGTCTACTATCTAAATATTTCTTTACGCTTTCTGGAGTACGAGCGGGATCAGTCGGCCTAATGGCTTCATGAGCCTCTTGAGCGCCTTTGCTTTTTGTTTTAAAAACTTTTTTATCTGAATATTCTTTTCCAAATTTATCTTTAATATAATCTTCAGCCGTTTTTAAGGATTCTTCGCTTAAGTTTAATGAATCGGTCCTCATATAGGTAATCAATCCAACCGGACTCGCAGATTCTAATTTTATCCCCTCGTATAACTGCTGGGCAAGAATCATTGTTTCCTTAGCACTATAGCCAAGCCGATTATTAGCCGCTTGCTGTAAGGTGCTGGTAGTAAACGGCGGCAGAGGATTTTTCTTCAGTTCCCTTTTTGTCACTTTTCCAACTTTGTAACTTGCTTTTTCTAATTCTTTTTTAATCTTTTCCGCCTCATCTTTAGTTTTTATCCCTAATTTAGGAATAACCTTATTATTTATCTTTACCAATGTTATTTCAAATTCTTCTCCTTTGACTTTTGACTTTTGGCTTTTAACTTTTGACTTTATCTTCCAGTATTCTTCTTTTTTAAATTTTCTAATTTCCTCCTCTCTTTCTACAATCAATCGGACAGCCGCTGACTGGACTCTTCCGGCTGACAAACCATATCTAATTTTTTTCCAAAGAAAAGGAGAAAGCTCATAACCAACTAAACGATCCAAAACGCGTCTGGCTTGTTGGGCATAAACCAAATTCATACTAATATCGCGAGGGTTTTTTAAAGCTTCACTAATAGCTTTCTTGGTAATTTCATGAAAAACGATTCTTGCATATGGTTTTGGAATCTGGGCTTTGGATTTTGGATTTGTTTTGGGTTTAGAATTTTGGATTTGGAATTTTCCAAGCCGTAAAACTTGGGCGATGTGCCAGGCAATCGCTTCCCCTTCACGATCCTCATCGGTCGCCAAAATAACTAAATCAGCATCTTTAGATACTTTTTTTAATTCCTTAATCTTTTCTCTGGCTTTTGGTGGTATGACATATTCCGGCTTAAAATTATTTTTAACATCAACGCCTAATTTTTTTTTAGGTAAGTCGCGAATATGACCGTAGCTGGCTTTTACCTTGTATAATTTATCCAAAAATCGCTGGATTGTTCGCGCCTTTGTCGGGCTTTCTACAATAACAAGTTTCATAATTTTATAACCTAAAACAAAAAGCCAAAATTACAACCGAAAAGTTAAAATTTTCTGATAAAACTTTTTGATTTTTACTTGTAATTTTTTGTTTTTGATTTTAGCCTTTGGGTTTTATTTTACCGTGCTATCACATAATTCATCCCACCTAAATTTCTCACTTTCCCCTTCATCTCCATTATCGCTAAAGTACTATTAATAGAGTTGATATTAAACGGGGTTAATTCAACAAGTTTATCAATATGGATTGGTTCTCTTGAGAGATACTTCAAGAGTTCCTCCTCTTCTCGGGTATCTGCAATAATTTCTTTAGTTTCGGCATAATTAGTGGCTAAAGTTAAATTTAATTCCTCTAAAATATCATTGGCGCTGGTAACCAATTTTGCTCCCATTTTTATCAAATTATTACTCCCTAAAGAGTTTTGCGCATAAATATTCCCGGGAATAGCAAATACTTGCCTATTTTGATCAAGCGCGGCCTGAGCTGTAATCAGCGCTCCGCTCGATTCGGGCGCTTCAATAACAAGCACCCCTAAAGCAAGCCCGCTAATAATCCGATTTCGCGAAGGGAAATGTCCTCTAAGCGGAAGAGTGCCAATTGGATATTCGCTAATAAGAACTCCATTTGAAATGATTTCGCGAGCTAATTTTCGATTTAAAGAAGGATAAATGCTTTCTTTGTCTATTCCAGAACCGATAACTGCAATAGTTCTACCACCTTCTTCAAGAGACGCCTTATGGCTTAAACTGTCAATGCCAGTAGCCATTCCGCTAACAATAGTAATTCCAGCGCGAGCTAAATCCCGAGTTATCTGGAGCACAACCTGTTGACCATAAGACGACATTTTCCGAGTGCCGACAACAGCCAAGGAGAATTCATCGGTCTCTTTAAATTCTCCTTTGGTATAGAGCATAGCCGGAGGATCATAAATTTCTTTAAGGAGCTTCGGATACTTATCATCTTTTATGGTTAGAATCCGAACCTCCTCTTTTTCTATTTTTTCCATTTCTTCATCAGGTGAAATCTTTTGCCGTTCAATTAAAAATGTTCCGATAATCTTCTCTTCTAATCCGGCCTTTCTTAGTTCTTCAGTATCCGATTTCCAAGCACTCTCCATTGAATCAAAATACGAATACAATTTTTTAAACCGTTTAGGACCGAATCCCTGAATTAAGTTAATCGCGTTCCAATATTTTTTATCTTGGATTTTTTCTTCTTCACTCATAATATTCATAAAGACATAATATCAAAAATCAGATAAATTGCAAATCTTTAAAAATATGTTGACTTCAGTCTCTTGGCTGGGACCCTCTCGTTAAAAATAATCATACAACTCATACATACTGGCTCCATTCTGAGAATGGAGCCAGCGGCCGGGATCTTTTAAACCTTAAAACAAACTCAAAATAACATATTAAGGGGGGGGTTGACAAAATTTTTGACGGTGATATAATGTTATATTAAACTGTTCTTTATGATTCTGCTTGCGAGTGGCGAACATTGGGTGATCCCTCCTTAAGCCCAGTAAATAGCCATAAAGTTGAGATTTGACTCCTTATGGGGAAAAGTCTCACACTCGCCGGCAGAATCATAAAGAACAGGAAACAAAGTTAAATTTTGACTTTGTTTTTTAATTTTGCTCTTTTAAAAAATTAATGTTCTTATGGGCAGGAATATTGATGTTAATCTTCAATTACAAAATATATTTGTCATTCGGACTGCACAGACTGCCCAAAAATTCAAAAAATCAAAGTAATTAACCCTTTTAGGGTTTCATAATCCGGCCTAAACAAGCCAAACTCATAAACAGCCTAAAGGCTGAATTCCAATTTTAGACAGTCTGAAACTGTTTTTAATTTCTAATCTGTATTTTTGATTTTTAACTTTTGATTTTTAACTTTTCTAATCCCCTAACAATAAAAATATACTTCACTGCCTCAACAGCAACTATTACCCCAAAACAAACCATTAGAACTATCACCCAATCCCAAATGTTTAAAGGAACGGTTCTGAATACCTTTTGGAGAATTGGAGAATAAATTGCCGCCAACTGGAGAAAACTGCCGGCAATTACAGCTAAAATCAGGTATTTATTGGAAAATACGTTCTTTTGGAAAATTGAATGTTTTAAAGAACGGCAAGAAAAAATATATAAAAGAGAATCAATGCCCAAAACGGTAAAAGTAATGGTCCGGGCTTTTTCTAAATCGCCGCCTTGCCAATAAAGATAAAACAGGCTGAAAGCGCTAACAGCCGTGATTAAACTAATCAGGCCAATCAAAACTTTTATTTCTAGATTCAAAAGCGGCTCTGTTTTTTTGCGCGGCGGTTCAATCATTATTTCTTTCTCCTTTGGTTCAACAGTCAAAGCAATATTAGGAAATCCATCGGTAATAATATTAATCCACAAAATTTGCGCAGCTAAAAGCGGTAAGGGGAAATCCCTGATAAATAAACTTAAAACCAAGCTGGCGCTGATGATAAATATCTCAGAAAAACTGTCTGAAAGCAAATAAAGAATTATTTTTCTGATATTGGCAAAAATTACCCTTCCCTCTTCTACTGCCCTGACAATAGTTTTAAAATTATTATCCAAAAGAATCATATCAGATGTCTCTTTTGCGGCATCAGAAGCGTCACCCAAAGCAATGCCAATATCAGCGGATTTTAGAGCCGGCGCATCGTTAATTCCATCCCCGGTCATTGCCACAACCTCTCCTTTTGCCTGCCAAGCATCAACAATGCGAAGTTTATCATAAGGAGTTACCCGAGCATAAATGCTAATATTTTTTACTTTCCCTCTCAATTCTGCATCGCTCATTTTCTCCAAGTCTTCTGCCTCTAAAATATTTTTGCGGTCTGACGGAAGACCCAATTCTTGAGCTATAGTTCTCGCTGTCAGACGATGGTCTCCGGTAATAATAACCGGCCTAATCCCTGCCTTTCGGCACGATTGGATTGCTTCTTTCGCTTCCTTCCTTAAAGGATCCTTAAGAGCGACAAACCCAACAAAAATTATATCTTTTAAATCTTCCTTTTCTATTTTTGATTTTTGATTTTTGATTTTTGATTTTGTATATGCTACTGCCAAAACCCTTAATCCCTTTTTAGCCAAATTCTCATATTTGTTTTCAAGTTTTTTAATTTTTTTCGGATTTAGTTTTTCTCTTACCCCATCAACGTCCAGATAGCTAGACATTTCTAAAATTTTCTCCGGCGCCCCTTTAATATAAATATTATAACTTTGTTCCGAAGGCGACCTCTTATGGGGCGAATGCCGCCTTCCATAATGAAGAGTTGCCATAAATTTTCTTCCTTCATTAAAAGGAATCTCGTCCAGACGAGATTCCTCTTTTTCAAGAATCTTTTTGCTTAATCCGGATTGGGTCGCCGCCAAAAGAAGCGCTTTCTCTGTCGGCTCGCCGTGAATTTTCCATTTCTCTAATTCATCATCTGGATTTTCAATCACTGCATTGTTGCAAAGCATTCCAATTTTCAAAACAAGAGTATGGCTCTCTTGAACTTTTTCAAAATCAGCAATTTTTTTATTAAAAGTTAAAATTTGAGAAACCTGCATTTTGCCCTGAGTAAGGGTACCTGTTTTATCAGCGCAAATTACTGTGGTTGCTCCAAGGGTCTCAGCGGCAATAAGTTTCCTAACTAAAGCACGGTGTTTTAAAATACGTTGCATACCAATAGTTAAAACCACAGTTACTCCAACTAAAAGACCTTCAGGAATAGCCGAAACCGCAATAGCTACAGCCATCATAAACATTTCAAAAAAAGCTCTCCCGGCAAAAAGACCAATCAACAAAATACCCGAACAAATCCCCAAAATCCCCAATCCTAATATTTTACTGAGGTCAGCTAATTTTTTTTGAAGAGGAGTTTTTTCCTCCTTAGTCCCGCGGATAAGACTGGCTATATGGCCAAAATAAGATTTTACGCCAACAGATGTAACAACCGCTCTGGCTTTGCCTGTAAGAACCGTTGTTCCCATATAAACCATATTTTCTCTGTCTATAACCGGTATATCTTTTTCTAATTTTTTTATTACCTTTGCCACCGGTATTGACTCTCCGGTAAGCGGCGCTTCATTGACTTTAAAATTATTTATCTCTATGAGACGGCCATCGGCTAAAATTTTATCTCCGGCTTCTAATAAAATAATATCCCCGGGAACAATCTGGGAAGAATCTATTTCCAATTCCTGGCTTTCTCGCAAAACCTTTGCCTTATAGCTGATCATTTTTTTAAGCTCTGAAAGAGCGCGTTCAGCCTTGTTTTCTTGGATAAATCCAACAATGGTATTGATGACTACTGCGGCAAAAATTACACCTGAGTCAATAAATTCTCTCAGAAGAAACGAAATTAAACCGGCGGCTAATAAAATATAAATTAAAGGACTTTTGAATTGGTCTAAAAAAATTGCCAGTCTTGAAAGCGGTTTTTCCTCCGGTAGTTTATTAGGGCCGAAATGTTTAAGTCTTTTTTTAAACTCTTTATTGCTCAATCCTTGACGGGTTGTTTTTAATTTTTTTAAAACCTCTTCAACGCTTAAAGCGTGCCAATTAGTTTTATCCATAGATATCAGTTCAAAATTTAAAACGCAAAGCTCAAAGCTAAAGCTTAAAACTCAAAATTATTAATTTAAAAGTTTTTAGCTTTGCATTTTGGCTTTGAATTTTGAACTTTGAACTTTGAGCTATTTCAAGTTTACCACAATTTAATTATAAAATCAAAAAAAATAAGGCGGCAGCTATTATTTGAAGCCGACGCCTAAACTTTGTTTCTTGTTTTATTTGACTGATAATCGCTTAATATTTCCCGGGATTGTCAAGGACAAGTTTTTCGCATTCTGGACACAGATCATGATTTTCTTCTTTTTTATCATCATGGATACACCTGCATTTTCGAAGTCCTCCTGCTGTTACCGAAACAAAAATATCTCCTACTCTTTTTTCTATCACCTTTTTCTTTTTCACCTCCTAAATTTACTTAAGGGCTATTTTTAACGACTCTTGCAATCTTCCTATCTACCAGCCATTTTCCTGTCTTTCTTGAAACTTTAAGTATCCACGTTCCATCTTTTTCTCTTTTTTTACTCACAAGTCCTCTGATGCCGTTTACAAACGCTGGCGTAGCCGGTGTATCTTTACTGATTTCCACTATCATTAATTTCTTCTTTTTTCTTTTCATCTCACATCACCTCCTTATCGTTCCTAAATTCGCCCAAGCACCTAAAGCACCGGGATTCCAAACTGTTCTAAACTAAACCTTCCTCCTCCGGATTTTACTGCTGCTGTTTCTTCTGTATCTTTTCCTGCTTTTCCTTCCTCTTTAATTTTCCCAAAGGAAATCACAAGAAATCCGTCCCTCACAGAGCTTATAATTTTCTCTCCGGGTTTTAATTTTGTCCCTACCTTCAATAGAATCCACTTGCGTTTATTTTCGTCTGTAATATTCGCAATGCGTCCAGCAATCGCTAGTGTTTTCTTTCCGTTTGTCTTTATCTCTATTAACTTTATCTCTGTCGCTCCTTCCTCTCTTAAAATTTCTTCTACTTTCTTTATCCTTTTTATATCTTCCTCATCCATTTTCACATCATTCTCCTTTTATTTTTCCCGTTCTTATGAACAGGAACACGAACACTAAAATCAATTTCTAATTTCCAATTTTGGATTTTGAATTAATTTTGAATGTTTCAAAATTAGAATTTAGAAATTCAATCGAAACTCAAAATTCGAAATTCAAAATTTTAACATCCCTATTCCTGTCCATAAGAAACTCATATTTCAAAAGAACAACTTTTTTTGTCCCAAGACATTATTATATCACCTTCAGAAATTTTGTCAAGCCCTTTAATCCAAAAATCTCATTAAGCGAACGGTGGCACCTCGCCTCCGATAATAACTATCTATTTCCCCAACATCTCATCAATGAGCTTAGTAAATTCTTCAAGAGGATAGGCCCCGCCCAAGAAACGGTCGTTGATGAAAAATCCAGGGGTACCGGTAATACCGAAATCCTTAACTTCTTTTATTTGAGCGTCAATTTTCTCCTTGAATTTTCCAGAATCTAAACATTGATTAAATTTAACTGTATCAAGCCCTAAATTTTTAGCATAATTTTTCAACTCGCTTATTTCTAAATTTTTCTGATTTTCAAAAAGCATATCATGCATTTCCCAGAATTTTCCCTGATCTCCCGCGCATTCTGCCGCCTCAGCCGCTTTTTGGGCATTCTTGTGAAAACCCAAAGGCATATTTTTGAAAACAAGTTTTATTTTACCTGGATATTTTTCAAAAACCTTTCTCAGTGTACTATTTCCTTTCTTAGAATAAGGACATTGATAATCACTGATTTCAATAATTGTTATTGGTGCATCTTCCGGGCCTTTTTGAGCGTCATCTGCTCTAACTTGAGGAGTTTCTAAAAACTTCACTGCTTTTATGCCAACCATTCCCGTGTTTAACAGATAAAGATCATCATTTTTTTTAAAGGCTTTACTCACTTGATCAAAGTTAGTAATCTTTTCTATCTTTTTGTCAAAAACAAAACACGGTAAAGATTTTATACCGAACTTTTTAATCAAATCTTGACCTTTAGCCGAAGAAATATCAACTTTTTGGATAGAAAGCGTCGGAACTAAACCCTGTTTAATTTGTTTTATAATCCCGTCAAAATTACACTCTTGGCAATTTTTATCTTCTAAAACTATAACATTAACCAATGGTTCATCATAAGGAACCCATGTTTTGCCGCTAATTTCAACTGCTTCGCCTTTTACCATTCCCTCGGGGCACTGTAAATTGTTATTTAATTGAAGCCCTAAAAAACCGCCGGCAATCAAGCCAATACATAAAAGAATTGGCGCCGTCCAAAAACTACACTGTTGTTTTTGTTGAAACAATTTAGTTGTTTCTTCTGCTGGTAGATATCCCTTATGAGATTTTTTAACTTCTTCTTCTTTTTTTGGCGAATCTTCTTTTAAAATTTCACCATTTGTTTCTTTTTTGTCCATTGTTTTTTCTCCTTTTTTAATAATAAAAATAAAAAAACTTAAATTGATTAGAATAATTAACCCAATTATTCTAATCAATCTATAATTTTTCAATAGGTATCCAAAATTGTTAATTTATATTTCTTATTTTTTTATTGAATTTTTATTTCTCAATTTCTTTCTTATTGAATTTCAAATAAAAATTAGAAAATAAGAAATAAACAGAAATTAAAAATTAAGAAACAAGAAATTATTCGCTGGTTCACAGCTAAACTGTGAACCAAATTGCACTAATGGGATGGATTGACGCGCGCAGCGAAGCAAAGTGTGTTATCTCTCACGAATAACAAACTTTATTTCGCTTTGTTTGTCATTCCAGAATTTGTTCTTGTTGTTGGTGCATTATAGTTCCAAGTGCAACTTGGAATCAACCGAGGATTTTTTTATTAAATGACAGAAAAAAGCTAAACTCACCCCAAATACTCCAATCGATATCCACTGCGAAACAGTCCAGCCGTAAAAGTGCGGATCGCAAATATATAAATCATAACACCGGGTAAAATCAAGGAAAAAACGAACAAAAGAATACCAAAGTAAAAAAATAATAAAAAGCAATCCGTCGGTCTTAATTTTTTTTCGGATCGACCATAAAAAAATAAACATTGCTAACCCGTTCAATGAAAGATATTCAGCCACCGGATGCCTCACGGTACCATCTATATAATATATACCCCAAGGAAGATTTGTCAAGCTTCCAATGTGATCATTAATCAACGAACAACCAATTCTGCCAAAAAAAATTCCAATAGCTACGGATGGAGCAACAAGATCGGCTATTTTCCAAAAACAAAGCCCTGATTTTTTTATGTATAACCACCCAAAAAACAAAGCGCCAAAAACTCCTCCGTAAAAAACCCAGCCACCTTCCCAAATCATTGGAATTTCTAAAAGATTATCTTGATAATAGGACCAATAAACAGCCACGTAAAGAATTCTTGCTCCAAGAAACGCCCCCATAACAATAAAAATAGCTAAATTTAAAACTTTATTTTCATCTATTTTTTTTCTTTTGGCTTCTTTCAGCGCAACAATTATTGCGGCGATAAAAGCTGTTGACGCCAACAATCCCCAAGTGTAAATGGTAATCGGACCAAGAGCTATTTGGCTGTAAACTTTATAGGGAAGCATATCATATATATTTATATTTATATTATCGATATAAAACTTTTCCTCTTTAGTTTTCCTGTCATCTAACTAAATTCGCCGTCACAAAAGCCTCTATGACTGCGGCTAAAATTAAAAGCGGCAGTAAAATTCTCAGGAAAAATTCCAAAGCCAAAGAAAATTCTTCTCTAAGATTCCCTCTTTTTCTAAAAATTTTATTGAAAACAACTCCCCCTAATTTTACTCCCGAAGCCGCGCCTAAAATCAAAACCGGAATTTCAATCACTCCATGCGGCAGAATACCGACAAGAAACATCTGCCACGAAACCGTCTCTGCAACTGTATAAGCAAAAATTCCCACAACCATTCCATTAACAAAAAGAAAAAGGATAGGAAAAATTCCAAAGATTATTCCCAAAAAAACCACTAAAGCGATTTTGGATATATTGTTAAAAGCAATAAAGATAAAAAGTTTCAAAGAAGTCACACCTTGAAAAGATGCCCACATTTCTTTAATTTCTCTTAAAACCTTCTGTATTTCTTGGGAATAATTACAAGCTGCGGAATATCCTAAAAAAACCGACAAAACAAAAATAACCGAGCAAAATAAAACATACGGGCGAAGTGAATAAAGATAATTTTTTGTGTTTTGATCTAATTTTAATTGAAAACAAGTCATACACTATATCATAAATTCAACTTCTGTCTCAATAACAATATTCTCCTGTTTCTGTATTTAATATTACTTTCTGATAATTATCCTCATAACCATCACTTCGCCTTAAAATACATCCCGAAACCAATAAAAAAATCAAAATCAGAAAAATAATAATTTAAGAATTTTATCCGCTAATTTTGCCTTTCGTAACTACCTATAAACTATCATAAAAGCTCCATAAAATCAACAAAAAAAACCACTCGATAGCACAATAGTGGGAAATCTTTAAGAATTGTACGCGAATTTATTAGGATGATCCGCTCGCTTTAATTAGCAGCCCCAACCGGAATCGAACCGATGTTACATGGATGAGAACCATGCGTCCTAACCGCTAGACGATGGGGCCGTATCAGTAAATCTGTCTGCCGGCCACGCAAGAAACCAGACATCCTCGGCCACCAGACAAACGCGCCATTTCTTAAAAAATATAGCATAATTTATTAAATTTGTCTAAAAACGAAGTTTTTGCCATATTTATTTGTAAGCTTATATATTAAGATAACTTAATATAACACTTATAATGCGGCCGCATCATAAGTGTTATAATTATAATTTGCCCATATTTTTTTTTATTTCTCTTTTTATTCCTCTTAATTTAATTTTTTTTCATCATTCAACGACATTGCCCTATGAAGATATATAACATAACTGTTAAAGACATTCATCGTTGTAGAATTGTAGAATTGTTTGACATTGATAAAAATTACTAATCGTTCTCATTATGTCTTGCTAAAAGCTTTTTGGCTCGGCGAGGCTCAGCCATTATTTCTCTGACAATTTGCTCCAGATGCATCACTTCTGAACCACTGATCAAAACAATATCACCCTGCTTTATCTTATTTTGAAGCGTACGGCCGGCTTTTTCCTGATTGAAAAATTCAAAAATATTCGCTTTATCCATTCCGGCCTTAAAGGCACCATCGGCAATAAACTTTGCCCGGGAGCCAACCGTAAAAAGCAAATCTGCTATCTTAGCAACCCTCGCTCCAATTTTTCGGTGCTCTTTTTCCTGAAAAGCTCCCAAAGGAAGCATCATATCACCCAAAACAACAACTTTTCTTATTCCCTTAGTTACAGACAAAACATCTAAAGCATCGGAGGTAGATGCTAAATCAGCATTATAAGTATTATCAATAATTAAAGTATATTTTATTCCTTTAATAATTTTCATCATCCCAGCTGGGGTTCGGTATTTTTTCAAAGATTCTGAAATTTCTAATAAATTCATTCCAAAAGCAATCCCCGCTCCAACAGCTCCAAGCGCCGCGTAAACTTGCCTCACTCCGAGGGTTCCAAATAAACGAATCGGAACAATTTTACCTTGGTAAATAACTTTAAAGCTAATAAAAATTTTATCTGACTCTTCCCATTTTACCCCGTTGTTAGAAAAATACTCTTCCGCTTGCAATGATTGGGTTCGCACATTGATAACTCGCGCGGCCGGGTCTGATGTTTTGGCCGAATTTCTAACGGGGTGGACTTCTTCAGAAAATTCTGCCGTTTTAGGTATTTGAAATAAAATATCCGCTGCTCTTATATCTGATGCTTCTGATAAACCAAAGGTCTTCCGATTATTTTTGATCGCTTTCCTCGCTATTGTATTATCATAGTTTAAAATTATCTGACAGTTTTTAGATAAACGCCGTCCCTTTGTTCGTTCTTCTTTTTTTGTTGGATATTGCTCTAAAGAAGTACGAGTTAAAGATTTGACTAAAAGCTGAAAGTTTTCCAAAGACTCTGAAAGAATCGCTTCAGAAGAAACAACTATCGCTTTTAAATAAGGGGACAAGATACCGGTTAAAAATTTAATATCTTTTGAACGCTCAACCGGTATTTTAAAAATTAAAATCTCTGGATAATCTTTCTCAAGAAAAATTAGACTAAAAGCCCTAAAAAGATTACTAAGACTTCCTAAAATAGAATGAGATTCTTTTAATCCTAAAATAGTTAGAGGAATCTCATTCCTTTGTTTAATAGTTCCAATATTCTGCCGTACAGAAAATTTAGAAGCTAAAACAGTAAAGGTAGCCTGGCTGGTACTTTCCCTTTCAACTTTCCCAATAATGCCAATAATGGCCGGGTTATATTTTTTTAAGACTAATTTAGATAATAAATGGAACATACGCTAAATTCAAAAGTCAAAAAATTTTAGTTTTTAGAAGTAATTTTGAATTTTGATTTGTAATTTCGATTTTTGATTTTTTGACTTTATTCCGGCGGTATCTGATAATAACTAAACAAAAACTCGGCTAATTCTCTAAAGACAGGCGCCACTGAATCAGACGCGAAACGTATTCCTTTAGGATTATCAAGTTTAATAAAAATGACAAAACGGGGATTTGGCACCGGTCCAAAACCAACAAAAGTATGAATAGTCTTATCAGAATAACCTCGTCCTTCTATATTCGGAACTTGAGCCGTTCCAGTCTTGCCGGCAACATTATACCCATCAACACCCGCTTTCTTGCCATAACCATTTCTAACAACACTGACCATCATTGCTGCTAGACAATTAGCGGTTTTTGGAGAAATAACTTGACGAACCATTTTAGGCTCAGTCTTGGATATAGTCCCGTTATGGTGAATAAATTTGTCAACAATGTAAGGTTGCATCAATTTCCCGTCGTTGGCAATGGCAGAAACAGCCACAATAAGCTCCATAGGGGTTACGGAAATACCCTGACCAAACGAAGCGGTGGCATAGTTAATATCATTCTTAACGGAAAGATTTGAAATATCGCCTTCTGCCTCACCCTCAAGATCCACTCCGGTTGGAACGTCAAAGCCGAAATCTCTCACATACCTTAAAAAAGTGCTCTTTCCGGTTCGCTCTAAAACAAAAATTGCACCGGTGTTTAATGATTCCTCCAAGACTTCGGTCATAGTTTTAAATCCGTGCGCCCTGCCGTCAGAATTACGGATATTATAACCATCTAAAGAAACTACTCCTTTATCTTCATAGATTGTTTCTGGAGTTACGCTTCCGCTGTCAAGAGCGGCGGCCATCGTGATTGGCTTAAATACTGAACCCGGTTCAAAAAGATAATGGATGGCTGGATTTAAAAAAACATTTAAACCGGCAACTTCAGAATAATGATTAGGATCAAAAGAAGACGAATTAGCTAACGCCGTAATTGCCCCGGAACGAGGATCCATCACAATAATTGAACCGCCATCTGCGCCAAAACGATTGACCGCTTCTCTAATTTTCTCCTCAGCAGTAAATTGAATTGTATGATCAATAGTCAACACTAAATCGTCTCCGTCTTGAGCCGGAATAAAATTCCTCTGGCCAACAGCAATCCACCTACCCTTTACATCCCTTTCAGAACTTAGAAATCCAGCACTCCCTTCTAAAACTTTATTATAATAACCCTCCACACCATACTGACCCTTTCTTTTTCCTCCGCTATATCCAACAAAACCAAGCAAATGTGAAGCAAAAGCGCCTTCGGGATAGTAACGCCAGTTCTCGGGAGTAAGTCCAACGCCCCTAATTTTTAACTCTTTAATTTTTTGAGCTGTCTCCTCTGTTAACTTATGTTTTAAAACTTCATAGGGATCACCCGGTTTTGACAGCTTCTTTATAATTTCTTTTTCTGGCAAATCTAAAATAGAAGCAAGCTTTGAGGCGGCATTATCGGGATTCTGAATTTGTTTCGGCACAACCCAGCAAACCCAAAGTTCTCTATTTGTCGCTAAAGGATAAAGTTGATCTGAATACAAATCCTCGATAAAAATTTCCCCTCTTTTTGGTAAAAGACTAATATTTGATTTATATTGCGCTTGAGCTAAAGCCTCATAAATATCATATTTTAAAACCTGAAGAACGAAAAGCTGACTTAGAATATAAAGCGCTACTAAAAAAACAATGACCATTAAAAAATGAACACGCCAATTAATAAACTTTTGTTTATCTTTTAGATGCATAGGTCATTGGTGAAATAAAATCAAAATGAATAATTTAGTTAGAAAAAGTAAAAAATTAAAAGTCGCTCCGTCGCCAAAGCTCCGTCCTTCGCAGTTGCACTGCTACGGAGGAGGGCTTTGGAGTGTCGGCGACAAAAGTCAAAAATATAAGTTAAAATTCAAAATTGATCTGATAAAACTTTTAACTTTTGAATTTCACTTTTGAGTTTTGAGTTTTGAATTTTGAATTAAATAATCATTTACTTGCTACGGCTGAACTGCCGCCCGATATGTAACTAACATTTCGAACACTAACCATATTTAACTTTTCTACTGAATCTTTTAAGCGATGCATTGATTGAAGTTCTGCCGCTTCTGTTTTAAGTCTTTGATTCTCTTTCTTTAATTCATTGAGACGTTCTTCATAAAATTTTATATCATAGCCTTTAGTGGCAAGGCTGTTGACTCCAGACAGGTAAAATAAACTCAAAAGACAAATTAATGTCACAGTGATAAATCCTAAAGTGACGCTGCCTACTCGCAGTTTATCCGAAATTGTCTTTTTTCGAATGCCTCGTTTAGCGGTATTTGATTTAGTGAATGTTAATAATCGAGCCATAAAGTAAATTTAAAAATCAAAAATCAAAATTACAAATCAAAATTCAAAATTGATCTGATAAAATTTTTAATTTTTGAATTTCACTTTTTAATTTTGAGCTTTGAATTTTGAATTAAATCTTAATTGCTGCTCTTAATTTAGCGCTTCTACTCCGGGGATTTTTTCTTATTTCATCGTCAGTCGGCCTAACAGGTTTTTTAGTAATAATTTCTAATTGATCAAGCTTGGCTTGATCTTTGAAAAAATATTTAACGATTCTGTCTTCCAGAGAATGAAAAGCAATAACTACGATTCTGCCCCGGGGTTCTAAAATCTCAAGAGCTTGCGGCAAAACTCTTTCTAAGTTCCCAAGCTCATCATTAACTGTAATTCTTAAAGCCTGAAAAACTCTGGTGGCAAAATGCCTGCTCCGCATGGGGCCGAAGGATCTCCTCCGGGAAATCTTTCCAAATTTATATTTCCTCGGAAACGCTCTTCTGATAATTTCTATTAGTTGAAAAGTGGTTTTAATCCGCCCTCTTTTTCTTTCTTCGCAAATTCTTTCTGCAATTCGCCGCGAAAATCTTTCCTCGCCGTATTCTCTAAAAATTCTTTCTAATTCTTTTTCCGACCAATAATTAATAATTCTCTCGGCGGTTAATTCTTTATTAGATATTTTTGAATTTTGACTTGAATTTTTGACTTTTAACTTTTGGCTTCTAACTTGTTTATCATATCGCATATCGAGCGGCTCGTTTCTCTGAAAAGAAAATCCCCTGCCGCTTTCTTCGAGATGCCAACTAGACATTCCGAGATCAAATAAAATCCCATTTATTGGTTTAAAATCATATTCTTCAACAATATTTTTTAAATTTACGAATGAATCGTTGACTAAAGTTAAATTATTCTTGAATCTTGAATCTTGGATCTTGGATCTTGCGTTTTTAATCATCTCTGAATCTAAATCTATTCCTAAAACTTTCCCATCCGGAGCATTTTTTTTTAAAATTGCCATTGCATGTCCAACTCCGCCTAAAGTCGCATCCACAAAATTCTCTCCCGGTTCTGGATCTAAATATCTTAAGGTTTCTTTTAAAAGAACAGGGATATGGATCATAAAAAATCAAAAATAAAAAATAAAAATGACAAATTAAAATTCAAAAATTATTCAATTTTCTCCCTAATTGTAAATTCTCAGATGCCGGTTCAGAGTTAAACTGTGAACCAAATTGCACTAATGAAATGGATTGACACACACAGCGAAGCAAAGTGTGTTATCTTTCACGAATAACAAACTTTTTTCGCTTTGTTTGTCATTCCAGAATTTGTTCTTGTTGTTGGTGCATCATAGTTCCAAGTGCAATGCCATTAGGCATCCCTTGCGAGACTTGGAACCAACAAAATCTTAACCAGTTGGTTCAATCGTCCGTCCACGATTAAACCTTAATGTTTTGACTGCGAAAAACCAAATTTATGGTTCAGTCATGGACGACTGAACCAACAACAGTAACGGATTTATTTACAGTCTTCAGAACAATTGCATTTATTTTCCCAACTTTCGCAAATGCCATTACCGCAATTAGCACATATATCTCCTCCACTAACTCCAATTCTAGGTTTAAAATTACAGTCTTCGTCAAATTTATCTGGAAGTGATATAGTTTTTAGACCTTCGCAACATTCGGTTGCCATATGTTTCCTTTGTTCAAATCCTTCAGGGCTGATTGCTGTTATTGGCGTTCTATGACCTTCTCTTATACATCCTACATTAACGCAAATATTATTTTTGCATTTCATCTGCGAAGGACAATCAAAATTATTACTGCAAGAAATATTTCTTTTTTCTTTAATAGTAAATTCATTGGAATAGATTGTCTGCTTACAATCTTTTAACCCTATCTCAATGCTTATTCTATACTTACCCTCTGGCACTTTACTAGTCCTCGACGCGCCTTCTTCTAAATAACGTTGATTCCAATTGGTGCTATAACCTTCTTTAGGCAATATCGCAAAAAATGAAATGCCCTTAACAAATGCTACATTTGTTATGGTTTTCCATTTACTATCTTCAAACTTTTCTATTCTAGGACAACAATTAGATAAAATGTTCTTCTCTAAGTTATTTCTTATCGTTATTTTCACCACCTCTTCCCCCTTATATTCCGTCTTATCCGTAGCGATGGTTACCTGTTGCTCTATTGGAACAGCAGATTTAGTTAGAGCAGGTGTAATTGTTAATAGATTATTCCAAAGTAACATCCCAACAGCCAAAACGACTCCTATTATAATTAAAAGACCAATGATCAATGAAACACCGAATAAAATTTTTGGATACATAAGTTTAAAAGATTTTAATATTTTAAAGTTTTAAGTTTTAGTTTTGACTTTTGAATTTATTCTATATTCCCAGCTCTGCCAATTTCTCCGCCATATCGCCTACTCCTAATTCTGCTTTTTGTTTGTAAGAATTCCAGCGAGTTTCGTCCCAGATTTCCAGTCTATTATAAAGACCGGCAATAACAATCTTTTTTTTAAGATTAGCATAGCTTTTTAAATAATCGGGAATAAGAATTCTTCCAAGGCTATCAAGCTCCACGTCCATTGCTCCGGCTAACATCAATCGGGCAAAACCCCGGGCATCGCTCGCCCCAACCGGAAGCTTGCTTAATTTTTCTGCCAAGATTTCCCATTCTTTTATCGGATAAAGAAAAAGACAGCTATCTAATCCTCTGGTAATAACCGCTTTAGTGCCGAGCACTTTGCGAAATTTAGAAGGAATAGCCAGCCTCTTTTTATTGTCAATCGTATGATTATATTCTCCGATAAACATATAATTTTATTATTCTCCTCTTGAGAAAAGATAGAGTATGTATTAATTACTTATCCACAATTTACATCACTTGTCCCCACTTTTATCCACTACATTAGTAGTATACTCCATTTATAGCATTTGTCAATCCACTAAAACAAAAAGAGAGAATAAGAATTTTAAAAGAAATATAAAAAATAAAAAAATCAGACTGTTTAAAAAGTCATTGCAAGAAAATCTTATAAGAAACGACGGGATAATCCCATTTTTTGGCTTAAATACGGGATTGCCACACTTTTTTCGGCCGTTTGCAATAACAGAAATAAAATTCTCAAACAGTCTGATTTATTTGTTTTTATCGCTTAGAACTAATTTAATCCGGAAATACTTCAAAATTTATCCACTTTTCTATCCACAGATTATACACTTTAAAAAATATCTCTGCTTAATGATCACGGGCAACTATATAATCGGGTATTTTTTCTAAAAAGATTTTTCCCTCATCGGCAAGAGGTGTTTTTTTAATTATTTTTTTAGCTTGAGAAGCTAAACGCAGAGCCAATCTTTTTGAATAATCAAGGGAACCAGTATCAATAATAATCTTTCTTACCTTCTGGAGATCCTCTCTGGTTATTTTCTTCTTTCCTAAATTAGAAATAATTATTTTCTTTTGTTTTCTGTCAGCCTTTTCTAAGGCTTTAATAATCAAAAGTGTTTGTTTGCCTTCTCTTAAATCGGACCCAACCGGCTTGCCTATTTTTTTAGCACTGCCAAACATTCCTAAAATATCATCTTGAATTTGAAAAGCAATACCTAAAGGAAGAGAATAGCGGCTAAATACATTTAAAATCTTTAAATCCGCCTCACCAAAAATAGCGCCGATATGAAGAGGTCCTTCTACGGTATACTTATTTGTTTTATATTTAAAGACAATTAAAACATCATCTAATACCGGTTTAGAATTTATTTCTAAAAATTCATCAAGTATTTGACCGGCATTAACATCAAAAAGAGATTGATTTAGTTTCGTCAATGCCTTAAGTTTTAAAGTATCTGGAAATCTTGATTGGCTTAAAATTTCATATCCCAAGGCGGAAGCGATATCTCCAGCCACAATTGCTATAGAAACACCGAAATGTTCTGCATCTTTAATTTTAGACTTTGATCGATAGATTTTTTTATAGAGATTGTGCATTGTAGCCTTTCCTCGTCTAAATTTATCCCGATCAATAATATCGTCATGAATTAAAAGATAAGAATGAATAAGCTCGATAAACATTGAGGCCTTAAGAGCCGCTTTTTTGTTTTTTCCGCCGCAAGCAAGATATCCATAATAACAAAAAGCGGCCCTAACCCTCTTGGCTGGCCGTAAAGTAAATTCTCTTAAGTTTTTGACCATAGAACTAACCAACGGAGAAATTTCTGAAGCCTGAGAAATTTTTCGGTCGAAAAAAATTTCCAGATGTTTGTCTAATTTTTTTCTAAATTCATTGAGTAATTGTTTAATACCTACCCTTGATTCCATTGTAAAAATAAAAAAATTTCTCCAATTATTTTAATAATAACCTCTATTTTAAAAAACGTCAATAACTTATTTATTCCGCTCTTGAGAAGAATCAGGAGGTGTGTTTTTCAAAAAAGTGTTTAGTCAAATTTCATCGACTAAACACATCTTTATTTTTTTCTTTTTAGGAACACTGCAACTGCTGCACCGGCAATGACGGTCAAAATACTGATATCAGTTTTTTGGTTTTGGCGCGGACACCGGCCTCTTTTTTTTAATTACTGTAATAGAAGTATGGGTCGGCCGTGTGGAAATTTGTTTAATTACAGATGGCGCCGGACTAACTTGCGGAACAAGGCAAGGAATGGATGTTGACTGAACTACTGGCGGCCACTTTCCAGAAAATTCTTTGGCAGAATCTTCAACTTCAAGCGTTAAAGTATAATCTCCTCTAAAACCGATGGTATTGACTATAAACTAAATGTTTTATCATTTTCTATTTCAGCTTTTCCGTATATCTTTTTATATTTAGCGCGAAAAGTCCATTTGATAGTGCCTGAATCCAAATTGGCCTTGCCGGCAATTTTCATTTTTCCTTCTTCTGTTGATTCCAATTGGTGAATTTCTATAAACGATTGAGGTTTTGGAATATCAAGCACTGTCACTTTTGCTAAATTTACTGAATCATAACTTAAACAGCCTGCTCCGGCTGTTTTGTTAATAATTATATCTATAACTTATTTCTGATTTTTGCCTTTCTTGTATAAATTCTGACAACCTATTAGAAATCCTGGCCACTCTTTGCTTTCTCTGCCATACTTCCCATTTTTCCCCGGCGAAAGAAAAATAAAAGTGTAGCTTCTCGGAGAAAGTGAAATTTCACCGTTTGCCTGACATCCGCCGCCTTTAATACAAGATTTACCTGATCCCGATCGACGCAATGAATAAACCTCTCCGTTTTCATTAACCAACAGCACATCTAAAACAGCTCCGCAGTCAATAGTTGTTTTGAATTTAAGAACTGCTCCGCGCCCCTCTTCCACTGCTACTATTGTCCAATTTACCGGCACTTCTGAATTTCCTACCTTTATCTAATCTTGTGCAGGCGTTACTCCCTCATATTCAACGATTTCGCGGAAATCAATATAAATTTCCACCGGCATCACTCCAGAATAATAGCCCGCCTCCAGAGGCATTGCTGATATCAGCAATATTCCTATTGGCATCACTGAAATAATCACCAATACCTTTTCAAAAGAACAACTCCCTTTCATTTCAATCACCCTTATTTCTTTTTTTTCTATTTAATCCAGCCTTTTACCCTTCCAAGCCTCTTTGAAAATTTAGAAGGATTTATTTAAAGATTATCTTAAACAGATATTCTAATTCATCATATAAAAAAGTTTGTCAATGCCGCGCATCACAACTCAACTATTGCCCCTTCGTTTGTTCTCTTATATAATAAAAGTAGTCAATAAAAAATATTCAGCTTATCCAGTTAGTGTCATTCCGGATCCTGTAAAGAAGGATTCTTTAATTCATCTGAAGAATTCCCCGTATTCACGATAGATTCTTCACAGGACCCGCCCTGAGTATCAGCAAAGAATTCAGAATAACAGACTAAAAAAGGAAAACATTATGGATATAGATAATAAATACAATTTAGACTGGAGCGGAGTGGAAAAAGCTCTTGAAGAAGGAACTCCCTCTGGCTACAAAATCGCTGTTCTTGAGACTGATAAAATACTAGTCCACGTGCTAAAAGAAAAAAACTATTCCGGGAAAAACACTGAAGAAAATCTCCGTATCGCTCGGGATATCTTTACGGCACCGGAAAAGTTAGAATATGCCCGGACAATGCGCCGGAAGATCATTGAAGAAGCGGGTTTTGAAATTTCAGCCGAAGACACTAAAGAAATCATCGCTTCTTATTATCAGGCGATTGTTGATCTAATGGAAACAGAAACAAAAAAAATCAGCTTTGGACAAAAAGTCGTTTCAAAAATTAAAAAATGCATTTCAGTGCCATCCAATATAATTAAAAAAGCGGTTATCGGAACTTTTCTTTTCTTCTTAACTGTCTTAATTTTAGCTGACACCCAGCAAGGCCACACTTTGACAAATTTTTTAGTTGACGCGGCTCATTTTATCTTCTATAAACTCTTGGTTGTTGTCGCCATCGCCGCGGGAATAATTATTATAATCATTGGAACTATTTCATATTTTGAGGGACGTCGGGAAAAGGAAAAGGAGAGAATAAAGATAGAGGAATAGAAAATAATCTGAAGATACTTGCGTTCTATTTAACCAAAAACCGTATCTTTTTCTACTGACCAATGATAATAGATAGATACAACCGTTCCGCCAACAGTTGTTATTGTCAAAATTATAACAATTACTAATAACATTTCTTTTTTTTATTTTTCACCGCCTTTAAAAAGAAAAAAAGTAATTTCTCTCTTAATTTGTGATTGAAAATTAAATCATTGAAAATTAATTAGAAATTAAAAATTGAAAATTAGAAATTTTAATCTAAAACACTATGCGCTTTACACATCTCCATGTTCACTCCCACTATAGTTTACTCGACGGTCTGGCGAAAATTGACGAACTTTTGGATAAAGCCAAATCTTTAGAAATGGATTCTTTAGCCCTGACCGATCACGGAGTAATGTATGGAGCAGTGGAGTTTTTTCAAAAAGCGAAGAAAAAAGGAATTAAACCGATTATCGGAATGGAGGCTTATCTCGCAGTAGGCAGAATGACCGACCGCCGACCAAAAATTGACGAAAAAAGATACCATCTGGTTCTCTTGGCGAAAAATAAGGAGGGTTACGAAAACTTAATGCAGTTGGCGACAAAAGCAAACTTGGAAGGATTTTATTACAAGCCCCGATTTGACAAAGAACTTTTAAAAAAACATTCCCGAGGACTTATCGGGCTCTCGGCCTGTCTTAATGGCGAGATCCCCCAAGCGATTATTTCTAACCGGCAGAATTTGGCTGAAAAGCTTGCTTTAGAATATCAGGAGATATTCGGCAAAGGAAATTTCTATTTGGAGCTGGAACATCATCCCAATCTCAAAAACCAGGAATTGGTCAACCAAAAACTGATTGAAATTTCTCGAAAATACAACATCCCTCTGGTGGCGACAAACGATGTCCATTACCTCAATCCGGAAGACGCCGAAGCTCAAGACATCCTGCTTTGCATCCAAATGAATAAAAAAGTTGACGACAAAAAGCGGCTTTCAATGCTTTCAGATGATTATTCGCTAAGATCACAAAAAGAAATGATGGAAGCGTTTCAAGATATTCCGGAAGCAATCAGCAACACGCAAAAAATTGCCCACGACTGCAACCTTGAAATTGAACTGGGAAAAACTCTTCTGCCGCATTTTGAAGTTCCAGACGGCGAAACCGCTGATGAATATTTAAGAAAACTTGCCTATCGTGGATTAGAAAAACAATACGGCGCAGGCACAAAGGATAAAAACATCTTAGACCGCCTGGAATATGAACTTTCAGTGATTAAGAAAACCGGATTTGCGCCCTGTTTTTTAATTACCCAAGATTTTGTAAATTGGGCAAAAACCCAAGGAATTGTCGTTGGGCCGGGAAGAGGAAGCGGCGCAGCCAGCCTTGTCTCTTATCTCCTTAATATAACTTCTGTAGATCCGTTAAAGTATGGCCTTCTTTTTGAAAGATTTTTAAACCCAGAGCGTATTGAAATGCCGGATTTTGACATAGATTTTGCCGACGACAGACGCGATGAAGTAATAAATTATGTAATCAATAAATATGGAAGCAATCATGTCTCTCAAATCATCACTTTCGGAACAATGGCTGCCCGAGGAGCGGTCAGAGACGCCGGAAGAGCTTTAGGATTTCCTTATAATTTCTGCGATGAGATAGCTAAGATGATCCCATTTTCTTCTTCTCTAAAAAAAGCCCTGGAGCAATCCAATGAACTTAAAACACTTTATGAAAATGACCCGTCGGCGAAAAAACTTCTTGATACCGCCCAAAAACTCGAAGGAGTTGCCAGACATGCCTCAACTCATGCCTGCGGAGTAGTCATCAGCAAAGAAAGCCTTGAACATTACACTCCCCGCCAGCGGCCTTCCCAAAACGATCAAACAATTGTTACCCAATACGAAATGCATTCAATCGCCGATCTAGGGCTTTTGAAATTAGATTTTCTGGGCCTCAAAAATCTAACCATTATTCAAAACGCAATCAGAATTATCGCCAAAACAAAAAATATTAAAATAAATATTGATGAAATTCCTCTCGATGATAAAAAAACCTTTGACATATTTCGAAAAGCGCAGACTACCGGAGTGTTCCAATTAGAATCTGCCGGAATGAAAAGATACCTGAAACAGTTAAAACCAAGCAGACTTGAGGATATTATCGCAATGATTTCCTTATATCGGCCCGGCCCAATAGAATTAATCCCGGATTTTATCGCCAGAAAATACAAACAAAAGAAAATCAGTTATCTCCACCCGAAGCTTGAACCGATTTTAAAAGAAACCTATGGCATAGCTGTTTATCAAGAACAGGTGCTCCGAATTGTCCGCGATCTCGCCGGCTTTACTTTAGGCGAAGCAGATGTTCTAAGAAAAGCGGTCGGTAAAAAAATTCCCGAGCTTTTAAAAGAACAAAAAACAAAATTTATTCAAGGATGCCTTAAAAATAATATTTCCCAAGAAACTGCAGAGAAAATTTTTGCTTTTATTGAACCTTTTGCCGGTTATGGATTTAATAAAGCCCACGCTACAAGTTATGCAATGATCGGTTATCAAACTGCTTATCTCAAAGCGCACTTCCCGGCAGAATTTATGGCCGCGCTTCTCACCTCTGACCAAAATGATACCGATCGAGTAGCTATCGAAATCGACGAAGCAAGATCAATGGGAATCCCGGTGCTTCCTCCAGATATTAATGAAAGTTTTGCTGATTTTACTGTTGTCCAAGAAAAAAACCAAAAAGAAAGCATCAGGTTCGGATTGGCGGCAATTAAAAATGTCGGGAAAAATGTAGTAGAAACAATTATCCGAGAAAGAAAAAGGGGAGGAAAATTCAAAGGTCTTGATGATTTTATCGAAAGAGTGCAAAGCAAAGATTTAAATAAAAAATCGCTGGAAAGTCTAATAAAGTGCGGCGCCTTAGATAAATTGGGCCGGCGCGGAATTCTTTTAAAAAATATCGAGACAATTCTAACACATGCTAAAGAAATTCAAAAGGCTAAAGCCAACGGACAAGCCAGTCTATTCGCTTCTGATAAAATAGATATTGCTCCGATACAACTTAAACCGGCAGACGATATTCCCAAAAGCCAAAAACTCTCTTGGGAAAAAGAACTTTTGGGGCTTTATGTTTCAGAAAGCCCTCTTGAGAATTTCCGCGACTTCTTAGAAAATCACACCACAACTCTTAAAAATATTTCGGATAAAATTCAAAACTCGCAGATTAAAGTTGGCGGCATTATCAATAAAATTAAAAAAATTATCACTAAAGGCGGAAAGCCAATGCTTTTTGCAGAGTTGCAACTGATCGATGGGAAAATAGAGGTTTTAGTCTGGCCAAGAGTTTTGGAAAAAAATCCCGATATCTGGCAGGAAGACAAGATCGTTATTGTTTCCGGAAAATTAAACGACAAGAATGGCGCGCCAAAAATTCTCTCTGACAGCGCTTCAGAACTAAACGAAAAAATACTCCAAAACCAAAATCAAAACGGCAAAAATTATAAAAAAGAATCTCTTCGGAGTCTTTATCTAACCATTTCAGAAGAAAATAATCTCTTGCTTTTAAAAAGAATAAAAGATATAATTACCACATCCGAAAAAGGCGCATCTCCTGTTTATCTTTCAATCCCAAACGGAAACCCCGAGCCGGACAAAATAGAAACGCCCTATCGAATTAAATTAAATGACGGATTAATAAAAGTTTTTGAAGGATTAGTCGGAAAAAATAACGTAAAAATCAAACCTTAAGACTGAAAGATATTAGAACTAAAGAATAAACTTGAATTACTTATAAAATACGAAATGCAAATAATGCAAATATTGCTTTTATTTTCGTATAACCCCATTTGGAGTTCAGGTTTTAACCTGTAAATAAAAATTACAGGCTGGAGCCTGAATTCCAAAAACAGCATTTCGTAATTCAAAATATTAATAACTTTAAGTTTCGAACTTTGACTTTCAGCTTTACATTTTAAACCTTTAACTCATTCATTATGAATCAATCAAAAATAGAAATAGCTCGCCATTCATGCGCTCACATTCTTGCCGCAGCTGTCTTGGAGATGTTTCCGGAAGCTCGTTTTGGCATCGGACCAGTGATTGAAAACGGTTTTTATTATGATTTTGATTTACCCCGAACTTTAATTCCGGAGGATCTCCCTATCCTTGAAGAAAAAATGAAAAAAATAATCGCAAAGAATCTTCCCTTTGACAAAAAAGAAATCCCCGCCAAAGAAGCGATAAAATTATTCAAAAAGGCAAAACAGAATTATAAAGTTGAACTGATTGAAGACTTAACAAAGGAAATTGACAAGAAACATACAGGCCAGTCTAAAGTCAGAGTTTATAAAACGGGGAATTTTGTTGATTTGTGCAAAGGTCCGCACTTGGATTCTTCGGGCGAAATAAATCCCGATGCTTTCAAACTGACTAAAATCGCCGGGGCTTACTGGAAAGGCGACGAAACCCAACCAATGCTCCAGCGAATCTATGGAGTGCTTTTTGAGACAAAAAAGGAATTAAAAGAATATTTACACCGCCAAAAAGAAGCTGAAAAACGAGATCACCGAATCTTGGGACAAAAATTAGAACTCTTCTTGTTTGACAAAAAAGTTGGCGCCGGACTTCCAATCTGGCTTCCTAAAGGAGCAATTTTAAGAAAAATCATAGAAAACTACTTATATGAAGAATTAACTAAACAGAATTATGATTGGCTTTGGACTCCTCATATTGGAAATCTGAATTTATGGAAAACATCCGGTCATTGGAATTTTTATAAAGAAAATTTATACTCCCCCATTCAGATAGACGAAGAGCAATATCTATTGAAACCGATGAACTGCCCTTTTCATATCAAAGCTTACCAAACAAAGATTAGAAGTTATCGCGCTCTGCCAGTAAAATATGCTGAAATGGGAACCGTTTATCGTTATGAAAAATCCGGGGTCTTGCACGGCTTAACCAGAGTACGCGGCTTCACTCAAGATGACGCTCATATTTTTTGCACCAAAGAACAACTAAGCCAAGAATTATTAAAGACCCTAAAATACGGCCTCAAAATTCTTAAAACATTCGGCTTTAAGGATTACGATATTTATTTATCCACTCGGCCGAAAAAATATGTCGGCACTTTAAAAAATTGGGAGAAGTCAACTAATTCCCTAAAATTTGCCTTGGATAAATTGGGCCTAAAATATCAAATTGATCCAGAGGAAGGCGTATTCTATGGACCAAAAATTGATATCAAAATAAAAGACTTATTAGGTAGAGCTTGGCAATGCACCACTATTCAAGTTGATTTTAATCTGCCAGAAAAATTTAAGGTAACCTATATTGATAAAACCGGCAAAAAAGAGCAGCCGATTATGATTCATCGAGCGCTTTTGGGAAGCATAGAAAGATTTATTGGAGTTTTAATTGAACACTATGCCGGAGCTTTTCCTCTTTGGCTGGCGCCCGTCCAAATTTGGACAATTCCAATCGGCTCCCGGTATAAAAAATACGCAAACATTGTCAATAACCAGCTAAAAGCTGCCAACTTAAGAACTGAAATCAAAGACGAAAACGAAACCATTTCCAAAAAAATACGCGAAGGCGAAATTCAAAAAATACCTTATCTTTTAGTTGTCGGCGACAAAGAGGAAAAATCAAAATCAGTCCGAGTCCGCCAGCGAGGAAAAGGCGATATTGGGATGATAAAGGTGGATAAATTCATCAAGAGAATGACCAAAGAAATAGAAAAGAAAAAATAATTTTTACAATCTAAAAAGCGGTTCTTTAAGGAATCGCTTTTTTTATTCTAAAAACAATCAATACAATTTTTTAATTTCCGTTCCCGGATAATAATGCTTTAAAATTTCTTTGTAGCCCATACCGTTCTCTGCCATTTGGCGGACGCCGGCGCCAGAAAGGCCAACGCAGTGGCAGGCGCCTCCGCAAGAGGAATAATTATACGAAGTTCCCTGAGGATCACGGACGCCTCCGGCTAAATATTCATATCCGCTCTGGCAAAAACTGCCTCCCCAAACGCTACAGGCGCTTTTTGTCCCTTTGCTCATTAATTCCGGAGCTCCGGAAGAATAAGCGGCGACAATCGGCTGATTATTATAAGTAATAACCTCCCCGCTTGTTGCTTCAACAGCATCGGTTATATCAGAAGCTAATATTTCTCTTCCGTAGCCCTTATAAAGCTGGTCAGAGGCGGTATTTTTTAAATGGAATACTTCATCGGCTCCATATTTGCCGCCGCGTTTCAAATAATAATAAGCATAAGTTCTGGCGGCGAGAATCATTGTTTTAATGTATTCTGTCGGATCGTTTTGGCAAGCTTCGGCAATGCCTTTAAGATAATTCTCAAGAGGCAATTCATTGATTACCCAAAGTTTTTTAGAAACTGGAGAATATTCTATTTTGATTGAACCGCGAAATTGATTATAATTAGCCGTATTATTCCAATTGGGATCATTAAAAGAGGAAACCTCCATAATAACATTCTCCGCCTTTGGAATAAACTCAAAATAAGCTGAAGCGGAGCAAGGAATGGTCGTAATCTCGCCTTTTGATTTAGTAACAATAGAACCGTCCCTATCATAAACATCGTAAGAGCCATTGGCAGTAAGAACCACTTCCTCATTTTCTTTCACCGGATAAATGCCTACCCGAATTATCGGCTCTTGTTCATTGCTCTTTTCGTCATCATCTTGCGGCTGCCGCCCTTCTCCCTTCGCCGTTTGCTGCTGATTCTGATTTTCTGCCGGTCCCTGACTGCCATCATCCGATCGCTGAAAACTGTCAGATGTCGGCCCGCCTGCAGCTGCTACATACAGATTAAACTCATCCAACGGAACAGTAATTACATCTTTCCATTTGTAGCCGCCTTTCTTAAACTCCTCATATGTTTTTATCCATTCTCCCCGCCCTTCTTTAATTAAATAAACCTTAAACCCGTTTTCTTTTTTAATTAAAGTTCCATCGGGCCAAAGCATCGGACCGGCCTCTGGATATTCTTTCAGTTCATTCGAATTTACCTCTACAATATCGCTCCATTTGTATCCCAATTTCTTAAAAAGATTCCCGGAAAAAAACTTTCTTTTCTGGCCGTTCTCTATTAAGAAAACAGTCGGTTTGTTTTTCTCCTTTAAAAGGGAACCGTCCGGCCAAAGCACCAATTTTCCTAAGGGATGATTTTTTACCTCTTCAGACGAAATATCAACTATATCGCTCCACCTGTAACCTAATTTTTCGAAAAGAGCGCCAGCGGTAAATTCTCTTCGCTGGCCATTTTCAACCAGCCAAACCGTTGGGCGGTTCTTTTCTCTGATTAAAGTTTTATCGGGGTAGAGCATCGGCTGGCCGTCAAGATGAAAAGCAAGCTCTTCATTTGAAATTGTAAGAACATCCTTCCAATTATATCCAAGCGCAAGGAATAAAGTTGAGGAAGTAAATTTTCTCTTTTTTTCTTTTTCTATTAAAAATACATCGGGGCCAGCTCCCTTGACCAATGTCCCGTCTGGATAAAGCATCGGCCTCCCATCTAAAATGCTTTCTAATTCTGCCTCTGATAATTCTTTAACATCTTCCCATTTATAACCAAGCTTATTAAATAAAGCAGGAGATGAAATCCAGCGCTTGCGGCCCGACTCTATGAAATAAACTTTTGAACCCGGCTCTCTTAAAAGCGAACCGTCCGGCCCATAAATAATCGGCTTGCCTTCTTTGTAAACTTCCAAATCTTTATCAGAGACTCCTTGAATATCAGCCCACTTAAAATTTAGCTTGACAAATTCTTCGGCCGAAACAGCGAACTTCCTCCTCTTATTATTCTCAATTATCCAAACATCTGAAGAATTTTCCGCCCTGATTAAAGTTCCGTCAGGGTATCCCGCCGCTGAAGCAAGCGGATATCTTTCAAGCTGATTTCGAGAAATATTAACTAATTTCTTATAGGTTCGGCCTTCTTTCAGATAAGTATTTAAAGAAGCAAAATATTGCCTTTGGCCGTTTCTAATTAAATAAACAGCCGTATCTCCCGGAACTTGATAGAGATAATTTTTATATTCTAAAGCCAAAGCGCTCGCCTTTCCGCGAATTGCTCCAAGCATATTGTAAATATTATCTCCCGGGCAGTTTGTCCAAGCCACCCCATTAGGATCATCTTCAAATCTTTTCCCGTGTCCAACAAAGCCATAAATATTCCGACAATAGCTTCCGCCGCAATGCTGGCTTTTTTGATTAACATCAATACCGTTGTTAGCCGCCAGCCATCCAACTAATTTTTCTAAAGACCGCCGCGCCTGGCTCGAAAGACGCATATCAAGATAAACCTCCCACCTTTCCTTTGCTGAATTATATCTCTCCCCTTTTTCCTCATCTATCACATTGAGCGGATTGTCTATAAATCGAGCCTGATAATTTCCTTTTTCTCCTTCATTTATCCATCCGCCGTAAGCTCCTAAAATGCAAATGCCAATTGTTCCTTCATTAAATCCCCAAACATGACCGCCTTTCACGCCTGCCTTGCCAGCACGCCCCTGATAAATATTTCCCTTTGGATCAATAAGATAATGGTAGCCAATATCACCCCAGCCATTTCCGCTTTCGCCGCGCAAAGGAGCAGAAACCGCATGATAATGATAAATTGCCCTAACAGAAGAAGAATAAGTGCCGTCTGGATCTTCCGGCCCTAAAAATCCCCCGGAATGATGAATAATGATTTTTTTCGCTTTTCCGTAATATTCCGGCTGCCAGACCATTAAATTTTCGTCAGCTCCCCACTGGGCCCGGGAAATGATTTTTGGAATTTCGGGACTTGCGGCGTCGCTTGGAAAAGAAAATAAGATAAAAAAACTAAAGCCAGCCGCAAAAAAAACAGCGGCCTTTCCAAACCCCGTTAGAAAATTTACATGAGACTTCAACGACTCAAAAAAATTATTAGTCCCTTCACTCCGAAAGACCTTTAGCTTCTTAGAGCATTTTTCTAACGGAGCAAGTTTTGAAATAAATTTCTTATTAGATAACAGCATTTTATTTAAGAACGAAATTTTTCGTTCCTTGCAATTTTTTGCAAGCGCAGTTTTATTATACAATGCGATAAAATGATGTCAAGACAAAATTTCTCCAAACAAAACACCCCAATTTCTCAGGGTGTTTTTGGAGTGCACCTCTTTAGAGTGCAAATACTATTGGAGTGCATCTCTTTAGAGTGCGCGGTCGTTGGAGTGCACCCCTTTAGAGTGCATTGTAATATTACGCTCTATCCGCTTTCACGCAGGTTGAAACCTGCACTCCAGAGTCTATCACACCTTTTAATCAAAAACACCCCAATTTCTCAGGGTGTTTTTGGAGTGCACCTCTTTAGAGTGCAAATATCGTTGGAGTGCATCTCTTTAGAGTGCGCGGTCGTTGAAATATCGCTTTATTCATCCCCATCTGCAGTAAAATCAATAATCGGATATTTTTCAAAAACATCATTTATCCAGTCAGCACTTTCTTTTTTAATCCAATTATTATAAGAAGAGAATTGATAATCCTCCATTTTCTTGGCATATTTATGTTTAACGGAATTATGGTGAATATAATTAAACCTAACCCAAAAGTCTTTTTCGCTGCGAATGCACCTATCCCAATAATTAAACCAAATTTTTCGCTTTTCCGTTTTGTCAATTTTATTTAACAGAAAAGAACTTTTACCGTTGATTGCTTTTATAAAGGCAGGCAATAATTTGCCTTGAGAAACATTTAATAAAAGATGATAATGATTATCAAGAATTATCCAAGCGTAAAAACTAATTTGAAATTTATCGCCAGCTTCTTTTATTATTTTTTTAAGGAGACCTTTCTTTTCTTTGGTGTTAAAAAACTTTTTCTTCTCAATTGTTCTGGCGGTAATGAAATAGATTTTATTGTCAAAATAATAATGAGGCGGGCGATGTTGTTTGAACATGTTGTTAAGATTAAAGATAAATATTTGAAGTGCGTATTTGGAATGCATCTCTTTAGAGTGTAAATGGAGTGCACCTCTTTAGAGTGCAAATATTATTGGAGTGCATCTCTTTAGAGTGCATTGTAATATTACGCTCTATCCGCTTTCACGCAGGTTGAAACCTGCACTCCAGAGTTTAAGGTTAAAATCTGTACTCCAGAGTTTAAGGTTAAAATCTGTACTCCGGAGTCTAATATCATTATATCACGCCCCTTAATCAAAAACACCCCCGTAAAATACGGGGGTGTTTTTCCGGGTTGGCAATGACCTTTATCGCCA
>Ga0190349_1000017_pt1 | contig 69163 bp, 54 predicted proteins | sample 48721378_MG_FD_179798 | JGI IMG/M metagenome (GOLD analysis project Ga0190349, IMG submission 179798) | Hydrothermal vent microbial mat bacterial communities from Southern Trench, Guaymas Basin, Mexico - 4872-13-7-8_MG | ecosystem: Environmental > Aquatic > Marine > Hydrothermal vents >...
GTAACCATCAATCCCGGAAATTAGCCTACCAGCCTCTCTGGCTGTCCTACCACAGAATGAACATCTGGGTTCTTTTGGTTCTTGCAATTTTCTTCTTGGCATTACTTCGTCACCTCCTTACGGGAGGCTATAACTTCGTCAATTATGCCGTATGTGAGCGCATCATCTGAAGACATAAAAAATTCCCTGTCAGTATCTTTTTCTATTTTCTCGATAGGTTGACCTGTGTGTTTTGCGAGTATTTCATTAATGATCTTTCTCAACCTCATAATCTCTTCAGCATGTATTTTTATATCTATGGCCTGTCCTCGAACACCACCCCAGGGTTGGTGGATCATTATTCTGGAATGTGGAAGCGCATATCTTTTCCCTTTTGTTCCTGCTGCAAGAAGTAGTGCTCCCATGGATGCGGCCATACCTACGCAGATGGTGGATACATCAGGTTTGATATACTGCATGGTGTCATAAATAGCCAAGCCCGCAGTAACAGACCCCCCAGGGGTATTAATGTATACATTTATATCCCTTTCAGGATTTTCTGCCTCAAGGAAGAGAAGTTGTGCTATTACGAGATTTGCAACGTGGTCGTCGATAGGACTACCGAGAAATATAATCCTATCCTTTAACAATCGGGAGTATATGTCGAAAACTCTTTCACCCCTTCCAGTTTGCTCTATAACATAAGGAATATATTGATTTTTTTCCTTCATTCGAAAATTACCTCCAGCTTAACCAAATTTTTTAGAGTTTCCATTGCCTTTTCAATTTTAAGGTATTCTACGATATTTTCAAGGGTTCCTCTTTTCTCAAGTTCTTTTCTATATTTCTCTTTATCCATATGGTATTCCTGTGCTCTTTTCTCAATCTCTTTCTCAATTTCTTCCTCTGTGGGAATTAAACCCTCAGATTCAGCGAATCTCATTAAAATTATTTCCCTTTTTACAAGATCTCTTGCAAGATTTTCCATGCTGTCCTTCATGTGTTCGGGAAATTCTTTGACGCCCATACTTCTTTTTAGAAACTCCAGTTTGTTCTCTACCATTGATTGTGGGAGCTCAAACTGGATTCGGTTATAAATTTCATCTATAATCTGCCACTCCAGTTTATCTTCTGATTCCCTTTCATATTTCTCTTCGAGATTCTGCCTAATCTTTTCATACATCTCATTGACATTTTGAAACCCAAGTCTTTTTGCAAATTCATCGTCAATTTCTGGTAATTTTTCCTCTGCCACTTCTTTTATACTATAAATAAATTCAATCTTTGCCCTTTCACCTTTCTCTGTTTCTATAAAATCTGCAAAGGTCACAGTATCACCCTTTTTGGTGCCCTTAAATTTCTCAAAAACTTCGGGTTTCATTTCCCCCCATGAGAGATGAACAAGAATATTTTTATTTCTTTTCACCGTCTTTCCATTTATTCTTTCCTCATAATCAGCTATTATGTAATCACCTTCCTCCGCTTCCCTCTTTACAGGAATGTATTTTGCAAGCCTTTTCCTCATTTTATCTACCTCTTCTTCCACATCTATATCCGAAATCCTTTTTATCTTTTTTTCTACTTTAATCTCTGTAAGGTTGGGAAATAAGAATGTGGGGATTGCCTCATACGAAAAAACCACGATAAGCTTGTCATCCTCTTCCTTAATGTCCACAATTTTTATTTCAGATACAGGCTCCTCCTTGCGCGCTTCGAGCTCATCCCATATTTTTTTCTTCAGTGCTTCACTTCTTGCATCCTCTAAGATCTCATCTTTAAATGTTGCTTTTACCAGTTCTAAAGGTGCTCTCCCTGGTCTAAATCCTTTTATTTTAGCCCTTTTTCTATAAATCTTTACAACATTTTCTATTTCACTCTCAATGTCTTCTTTTGTAATCTCCACCGTAAGTTCTCTTTCAGCTTTCAAATTTATTCCCGGTATTATTTTTTTAGCCATTCAATCCTCCTCCTTGGGGATTTTGTGAGTACTTAAATATAATTGATTTAAGAGGGACTGTCAATCAAAGAGTTTCATTTCCGGCATATTTTTAACTTCTAATTTGGTTCGTATTTCCAGTAACTCCTCTTTGGAAATTTTCAGGAAGGCATCTACCACCATTGGATCAAATTGTGTTCCAGAGTTTCTCTTTATTTCTTCCACAGCTTCTTCGTGAGAACGTGCCTTTTGATACGGTCTATCAGATGTCATTGCATCATAGGCGTCTGCTACAGCAAATATTCTGGCTAAGAGAGGGATAATACCGCCTTTGAGCCCCTCGGGATAACCAGTGCCATCCCATCTTTCATGGTGATAATGAATCACATCTCTACCTTTGCCCAGGAATTCTAAGTGTTTTACTATTTCATATCCATATTCTACATGCCTTCTCATAATTCTCCACTCGGTGGGAGTTAACTTTCCGGTTTTAAGAAGTATTGCATCAGGAATCGCTATTTTCCCTATATCATGAAGTAAACCTCCCCAATATAACTCCACCAGTTCATTGTTGGGTAAATTGAGTTCCATTCCTATTCTCACTGCAATGAGCGCTACTCTTCGAGAATGACTCTGGGTTTCGTGTTCTCTTTTGTCCAGCGTTTCTGCCAAGATTTTTATTGTTTCGGTATAGGTCTTTTTCAATGAAGTGAGGGCCTTGTCCAGGTTTTTAATGAGATTTAAATTACTCAAAGCCAGAGAGATAGATCTAACAAGTACAGAAATCGCTTCCTGCTCGGTTAAAGATAACTCTGTTCCTTCACGTAATTTTAGATATAAGGCTCCTATAGCCTTTTCCCCGGATATGAGGGGATAAAACACATGTGTTCCTTTAGATTTAATTTCTATGCCTAAATTCTCACGTATAGAATCACTGTCCTGAGGAATCATATAATAATGAGCTGCTTTATTCAAGTACGTAAGTTTGACCAGTTCACTAATTCCTTCAGGTAACGGTATCTCTTCTTCACCTTTCTCAAAATATTTTATTTTACTAAAACGCTCCATTTTGTCATCATAATTGAGGAAAAAACCTACGGCCTCAAAGCGAGGCATCATGAAGAAGCTATCCTTCAATTTTTCGGTAAGATCATCGACAGATTTGGCAGTGGATAATTCCACAACAGTTTCAAACAGTATATAGAGAAGCTCCTCGTATCTCTTTATGTGGGTTATATCCTCGAAGGTATGAAGATAATAACCCTTACCCTCCTTGGAGTAAAGGTGAACGACTTGCAGCTTGAGATATTTGTTCAACGTTTTTTCGTATATTATCTCTGGCTCTGACTTCGAAGCTCCAGTTACTACGATGTTTTTTAAAGGACATTGTGGAATTGGTTTACTATCATGGTGGACCACATCAAAGCATTTTTTCCCCAATAATTCCTTACTCGGCTTCCCCAGAATTTCCTGAATCGTGTTATTGGCCTTTACAATGGTGAAGGTCTCATCCACTATAAATATCCCAATATTCACGTTGTTTATAATAAGTTCCATTTCCCGAAGGTGTATAGTCAGTTCTTCTCGGTTTCTAATAAGTTCTGCAAGATATCTATATGTGCCGAGCAATAGTGCCAATACTGACTCGTAGTCTTTGTTAAAATAATAAGGGGTTTTGGATTCAAGAAGTATTAACCTCTTTATTCCCCCATGTTGCATCAGAGGGATTACCATGGTAGAAAGAGGAGTGTAGAATTTCGTAACCTCTGGATAGGTAAAAAATTCTTTTGTTTTTTCTGTGTCTTCTACAATGATAGGAGATAATCTTTCATATGCAGTTGATATTAAACCTTTACCAAATGGTATAAAATCTGGCAATTGTTTCAGAATTTTTTCTAATCCCTTGAGTTCTGGATTTATTCTGTAAGTGAGTCTTTTGAATAAACGGTTTTCTTCATCTATTTCATAAAGACCTGCAAATTCAGGCCTTGTGTATTTAAACAGCATATCTAATAAGATTTCGTCTACTTTCTTCATTTCTGATTCATCTGCAGCTTCCTTAATAAAGGAATATAAGAATTCGAATAAGGATTTTGAGCGATTAAGTTTTTCGATAAGTTCCACTATATGGATATAAGGTGCAATCAATTCATCGATTTTCTCCATTTCTTCTATTGTTTTAGAGTTGAACTGATTTGTTTTGAACCCCCCCAAGATAAATATATAAGAATATTCATAGGTTCTTAGTAAGGGATAATAGAGTATGGATTTTATCCCTGCATCTTTGAGAGTATCCACTAATCTTCCGCCCTTTAATGAGAGAAGAGAATCAATTTTCACCAGCTGCCACTGCTTCACCGCGCTGCTGAGTGATTTATATTCATTAATGTTCAATGTACTTCCAATTTTTATCGGTATCTTTCCTGAGGGATAGCTGTAAGTGACCAGCAGTCTTTTTTCGTCAAAGACTTTACCGACCATGATTATATCTGCTTCCGTTAATTTTTGAATGATTGAAGCGGATTTCTTTAAACCTTTATGTATATCTTCAGTACCTGCCAGAGCTTTAATAAGGGATAAAATAAGTTCAAGTTCTTTCTTGTGATTATCCATGTCTTCTATAAGCTTCTGAGTATGTACGAAATAACCCAGGTCATGTTGAATGACTTCAATTAATTCTCCTTCCTGAAATCTGGGGGATAGAACAAGTAGCAGGGAACCCACAGACTCTCCACGTGCAAAAAGGGGCACAGAGAGGAATTTTTCGCCATTCTCTTCGTAGTTTAATTTTAAATTGCCCAGTATAGACACAGTTATAGGGTGATCCAGAGCAGGTTCCTGTGGTAATTTAAGATCTGCCGGGGCAAAATAATGAAACAGTGTTATTTTGCCGTTGCTTTTAATATATAAAGCCGCTCCCCTGGAATGGAGGATTCTATTAAGAATTCTCAGGGCCTTGGTGACACCTCTTTTAAAACTTTTTTCGTTGAGAATCCTTAGGCGGATTTCACCATATCTTTTGAGAAATCGAGTTTCAAGCTTGAGTTCCTGTCTTTCTTTTAATATTTCTTTTCTGTCATGGGCCATATAACAGTATTCGTAACCATCATCTTCTTTTATCTTTAAAACATCAACAATGTAATATTTATCTGGAGGAATGATTACTTCTATATTGTATTTCTCTTCATCTACCAGAGGAAACCCTATCTTCAAGATGTTTTTACCGACAATATTTTCTCCGAAAATTTTAATGGATTTACGATTTCCATACACTATATTTCCTTCTTCGTCTGTAATTAATATTACGTTTTTGCTTTCTTCCACAATTCTCGAGAGCCTTTGTGTAATTCTCAAGTCTCTTCTCTCACGGACACGACTCTTATAGTAAAGTGTAGACACAATCATGGAAAATAAAAGAAACAAGCCCAAAAAACCAACAAGAGAATAAAAATCATAAGTACTGAGAACTTTTGAAAAAGTTGGTATTATAACAAGTTCCCATGTTTTATCAAGTATTTTCAGATTCTCGGTTTCTGTGATTTTACCAATTTTTTTAGGAATTCCAAATGGATATATTATTGTAGCCCCATATTTTACAATAAGTCTGAAATCCTCTTTCCAGCTTTCATGGGTGGAAAAAATCAGCAGTGTATCCACATTAAAGACACCATTTACAAACCCCAGGAGCTTCCCCTTTGAGATTACAGGATAGTAAAAAGCTATTCCATCTCCTCCCTGGATGAGGGGTATTATTGGGGTGACCTGAATTGTTCTTGTAAAGTAGACTTTTTTAAAGGTCTCTTTGGCATATGGATGTTCAAAAAGGCTTTTGCCCAGAGCTGGCTTGTTGGATCTATATGGATATACTATGCTAATAATACCTTCTGAATTAATCCAGTTTATGGCTCTTACACCCGGTATAAGGGCATAATACCGAGTTGCTAAGTCTGTGAAGTAAGTTGAGTCAATATATCCTCTTCCTTCAATGGCTGATTGTATTTTCTCAAAGGATAACTGTCCAATTTCTATTGAACGCTCTACATCACGAATCAAACCCTTTAAAGCAGTATTAAGCTCTTTTTTAAGTTTTACTCTCTGAGAAAAATAATGATTTAATGAGAAAAAAACTGGAGCTATAAGGAGTAAAAGAAAGATTATTAATGCCCGCCCAAACTCCCTATTTTTTAACATTTTCATTAGTTAATAAGACAACTGAGGGAGATGGCCATCAATACTAAATTAGAAGCTGTACCTGATACCTGCTCCAATTACAAATGCGTTTAGATTGTATTTGTCAGTTATTGTAACCCCAGGAGTCACCTCCTCTGTAACCTCCCTCTCCTGTCCCATGGCATAGAGGAAGGAGAGATTCAACTGGACCTTATTCACAGTATAACCAAGGCCCGAAAATACTACGTATTTGTCTACATCGATGTTGACTGGATCAAGAGATTTGTCAGGAATTGAATATTTATCATAGGCAGCTCCAAATCTCAGAGCAAGCCCGTTGCCCAAAGTATATTCTCCTCCCGCCTTGATTTTGAAAATATTTTCAAAATCAAGGGTATCTTCTTGTTCCAGATCAGTAGTTCCCAGCGGCGGTATGGTTACCCCCTTAATGGTGGTTTTAAATATATCCAGCGCAGACCACATGGAATACTCAGCATCTATACCTAAGGTAAGATTAGAAGTTACCTTATAACCTATACCAAAAAGAATATTTGTAGGGAGGTTGAATTCCATATCTATATCATGTTCCCCCATCTGCTTACTATCGTAAGTTCCTGAAAGTTTAATTTTAGCAGGGCCTCTTACAGAGAGCCCGATGCCAATTTTGTCATTTTCCCACAGAATCCCTAATCCTCCTGAGAAGGCCGCCCCTTTTGCATTTACGTCTAAAGTGTCTATGTTTTCTTGTTTTTGCATTGCAAACCCATAGTATATATTCCCTTTTACTCCTATGGAGAGGTTAGGGGTGAGCTGATAGGCAAGGGTGGGTGTTAAAGTGTATACGGCAAGACCAGATTCCAGTAGCATGCCCAGATCTTCTTTTTTCCATCCTACAACGCCTCCACCATATGGGGCATAAACTCCCAATCCCAAGCCTGCTTTATCATTTAACTTATAAGTGAAAAAGAGTTGAGGTATATATGAATTTTTCTTACTGTAGATTGTTTTCCCCAGTGCATCTGAGAAATAGGAATGTTTGGGAAGTAGTGCAACCCCTTCAACAATTACATCCAAGTTCTTACTGAGAATGCCAGCTGGGTTATAAAAAATTGCTGTTGCATCATCTGCGATCCCTGCAAATATAGATCCCATACCCAGCTGTCTCACCCCCATCACCTCGTTATCCCACCCTCCAGCATATAAGGATCCAATAAGGAGTAATAAGGCACCAGCTATTACTTTTTTCATATTACCCTCCTTTCCTTTGGGCCATCTCCCTCGCATTTATTATTACGCGAGACAAGTATATTGTCAAGGGGTTGATTCTTTTGATTCCTTGGATTATGATAAAAACATGGCGAATTTACTTGTTTTTGTAATAGTTGTTGCTTTTTTGCTGTTTTTAATGTTTTTACAGGAAGAGGATAAGAAGCATACCCTTACGGTGGTTTCAGGGATTGTTTCTTTTTCCGTTTTTCTTCTCATCTTGGTAAGCATGGTTACATATAAAAGCGGAAATATAGATGCAAATTTAGGAGGGAGATTTGGCTATAGTGTTGCTCAAATATTTGTCGACACCTTCGGGTATATTCTTGGTTATTACCTGATATTTTCACTTTTAGTAATGACCATTCTTCTGGTATTCTCTAGACTTTCAAATAAAATAATTATAAAATTAAGTGCGCTTTTTCTTATATTATTTTTTCTCTCTGGCTACATAAAAGTGCCCTTTTCTGGAACCATTGCAGTATCATTTTTTCAATGGATTGAGAATTTTGCGGGAATTGCCGGTAAAATTATAGTTTCTCTTCTTTTTATCCTTTTGTCCATTTATGTAATATTTCCAGGTATTTTTGGCAAAAAGGATGAAGAGGAGAAAGCTCAAAAAAAAACAATTTCTGAAAGGGAAATTGTTATCGGAGAGAAAACTGCTGGCAAAGTGAAAAGGAGGAAAACGAGAGAAAAACCTGTCACTTCCTCAGAGGGAAAACCATATGTGTACCCTGCAATTTCTGGTGAGGCACTCATTAAATTGTTGAATAAGGTGCCCGTGGCAGAAGCTACAGTGGACAGAGAAGAGTGTGAAAAAAATAAAAAGCTCATTGAAGAAAAGTTAAAGGAATTTGGTGTTGATGGACGGGTGGTTGCATATTATGCAGGTCCGGTTGTAACCCGTTATGAGTATGAGCCAGCTCCTGGTATTAAGGTATCCCGGATAGTCAACCTTGCTGATGACTTGGCCCTCAGGATGAAATCAAATAAAATCAGGATTGTGGCCCCCCTCCCGGAGAAGGGGCTTATAGGTATAGAAGTCCCTAACAGAAAGAGAAGGATAGTATATTTTAGAGAGCTTGCTGAGAGAGGGGAATTTAGAAAATTGAAATCTCCCTTGGGATTCGCTCTAGGTGTGGACACAGCCGGTAATCCCATTTATGCCGACCTTTCAAAGATGCCGCATCTTCTTATCGCTGGTGCCACTGGGAGTGGCAAATCTGTATGTATAAATACCATCATTACGAGTATTTTACTGAGAGCAACACCAGAAGAAGTAAGATTTTTACTGATTGATCCAAAGAGGATAGAACTTTCCTATTACGAAGGAATCCCTCATCTCATGGTGCCTGTTGTAAAGGACAGAAAGCTTGCGGTTGAAGCACTGAAAAGTGCCGTGAAGTGGATGGATATAAGGTATCGGCATTTCGCAAGGGATGGGGTAAGGGATATTGAGAGTCACAATAAGAGAGCAAAAGAAAAAGGGGAAGAATTACTACCTTATGTTGTTATTATAATTGATGAATTTGCAGATCTTATTCTCACCACAGGGAGGGAGATTGAAGAACCCCTTGCGAGACTGGCTCAAATGGCCAGAGCTGTGGGGATTCATCTTGTAGTTGCTACTCAGAGACCCTCAGTGGATGTGATAACTGGTATGATAAAGGCTAATTTCCCTGTTCGAATAGCTTTTAAAGTTCCCTCCAAAGTAGATTCAAGAACCATACTTGATGAGATGGGCGCCGAGAAGCTTCTGGGAAGAGGAGATATGCTTTTTATACCACCTGGCACTTCTGAATTATTGAGACTTCACGGTCCCTTTGTTTCTGAAGAGGAGACTAAAGAAATTACAAAGACTCTTACCATTGATTATATTACAGGATTGCTTCCCGAATATTTCACCGAGATGGAGGACGGGTATCAAATTGTGAAGGAACTCGTAGAAAGAAATCTTCATGTTCCTTTGATAAGAATTGACGAACTCGGGCTTGATGAGAGAGAAAACATACTCATTGATTTTCTTATGGAGGAAACAGGACTTGAAGAGGAAGAAGTGAGAAAAAGAATTGCAGAAATACGGAAAAATTATTACAGGATGATTCCAGAGATGCTTGAAGTGCCATTGGAGAAAACTGAGGAAATACAGGAAGTTGAAGGAGAATATGATTCTCTTTTAGAAGAAGCAGCAAAACTTGTGGTTCTTGAAGGGAAAGCATCAGCTACTTTGCTTCAGAGAAAGTTAAAAGTTGGTTTTGCTAGGGCAGCCAGAATCATTGATCAGCTTGAAGAGATTGGGGTAATAGGTCCCCAGGAGGGCACAAAAGCACGCAAGGTACTGGTTTCACTGGAAGAACTTGATAATCTATTCAGGAGACATTAAATTATTACTACTACGTTACGGAGAGGTGGCCGAGTGGTTTAAGGCGGCGGCTTGCTAAGCCGTTGTACCCTTAGCCGGGGTACCGTGGGTTCGAATCCCACCCTCTCCGTTTTGAATCTTTTTTATGAAATATTTGGAGAATATACTAAAAGCTGTAGGTAATACACCACTTGTAAAGTTATCAAAGGTTGTTAATCCTTCCGAGAATAAGGTATTACTTGCAAAGGCTGAATTCCTTAATCCGGGAGGAAGCATAAAAGACCGTATTGCCATCTACATGATAGAGAGGGCGTTGGAAAGAGGAGATTTAAGAGAGGGGGGAACAATTGTTGAAGCGACCTCCGGGAATACTGGCGTAGCCCTTGCAATGTACGGAGCTGTTAAAGGTTTTAAGGTTATACTGACTGTGACAGAAAAGGTTTCCCGGGAGAAGATAGACCATCTCAGAGCTCTGGGGGCAGAAGTGATTATATGTCCGGGGAATGCAAAACATGGTTCTCCGGAATCCAGGAATGAAGTAGCCAGAAGGCTTGCAGAGGTGACTCCAAATGCCTTTTATGTGAATCAGCATGAGAATATGGATAACCCCAAGGCCCATTATGAGACCACAGCAAAGGAAATATGGGAAGATACTGAAGGCAAGGTTACCCATTTTGTTGCAGGGTTGGGAACAGGCGGGACTTTCACTGGTATTGCAAAATTTCTTAAAGAACGAAATCCAGACATAAAGTGTATTGCAATTGATCCTGCGGGCTCCGTTTTCTATGACTATTTTAAAACAGGAAAACCCGGCAAATATGGGAACTATGAAATAGAAGGCCTGGGAGATGATGCTATAATTCCCACTGTGGATTTTTCTCTCGTGGATGATATGATCCGGGTTAAAGATAAGGATGCGTTTCTTATGGCAAGACGGCTTGCCAGGGAGGAAGGACTTTTTGTAGGGGGGTCTTCTGGAGCGAATGTGTGGGGTGCCATTAAGGTATACAAAGAAGCCCCTCCTAATTCTATTATAGTTACCCTCTTGCCTGACTCCGGCTTTAAATACCTTTCAAAAATTTATAATGATCGCTGGATGAAGTCTAAAGGATATCTTGATGAAGATTTTATTCCATAAGCTTCAATCCCAGGGAAATGATTTTGTATTTGTGAATGAAAATAATGTGAGAAATGTTGAGTTAAAAAAATTTGCCATAAGAATTCTGGACAGACATTTTGGGGTAGGCGGTGATATTTTGGTTATTTATAATATGGAGCATAATTTCCTGAGATTTTTTAATCCAGATGGCAGCGAGGCAGAAATCTGTGGAAATGCACTTCTTGCATATGGTGAGTTTCTGAGAATTTTGCAAAGGCAAAGCGGTTCCATAGAAGTGGCTACAAAGGGTCAAAAAGCAAAAATCATTCTTAAGGAGAAGATAATGGTACGTTTTGAAATAGAGGACTTTAAATTTGAAAAAATTACAATCCTCCTTGGAAAGAGGAAAATTCAGGGTTATTATACAAGGGGGTTTGGAAATCCACATTTTGTATTAATAAATCCTGACGTTAATTTCAAGAAGGCGAGAGAAATAGAGAAGCACAATTTTTTCTCTGAGGGTACCAATGTGGATTTCATTACAATTAAAACACGAAGTGAAGTAACTCATCGTATCTGGGAGAGGGGAGCAGGGGAGACCCTTTCCTGTGCATCAGGAGCCCTTTCCAGTTTTATGATAATCTATGTTCTTGGCCTGGTAGAGGAGAAAGTGTCTTTTGTCTCCAGGGGCGGAGTATTAATTATAAAAAAAGAAGGGAATTCAATATTTTTCTCAGGAAAACCAGAATATGTTTTCAAAGGGGAATTAAATTTATCTTGATAATACAATAAATATAACGCCTGAAACCACTCCAGCAATTCCCAGAATTCTTGTCAGTGTTATTTTTTCTTTCAGAAATATTTTTGACATTAAAGCACTCCAGAAGGGACTTGTAGCAGTGAGGGGAAGAACTATGTATAAGGGAGCCTTAGATATAGCAAAGAAATAAAGCGAGATTCCCAATACATCTCCTATGAGACCTGCGAGGCCAATTTTAAATAGATGAAATTTTGGAAGATTAAACGAGCGTGTTTTTAATCTTGTTAAATTGAAAATCCATAGAAAGAGAGATGCAAAAAAGGAACGAAGCAGACTCATCAATATGGGATTGATATCAAGAAGTGCAATTTTGAAGAGGAAAGATGTAGTTCCCCAGAGGATTGCAGTGAAGAATGGGAAGATAAAATATAATGCCCGGATTTCTTTAGATCTTTTGTGAGTTGTTCTAATGAGTGTAATTCCCGTAACTATCAAAGCAAACCCAAGAAGAGCCGGTATTTTGGGCTTTATTTTAAAAAATATCAGGTCAAGAATTATGGAGAGAGCGGGATAGGAATTAACTATGGGGTGCACGAAGGTAACATCCAGAGAACTCATGGCTTTAACATAGAAAGCCCAAGCTATCACAGGGCCTATGAGAGCAGTTATTACAGCTATTATGAGTGCTCTTAAAGTGATTTCTTGAAAGTATTCTGGATGAAAAATACCCACCGATACAAGGAGAAATGCAAAAGCAGTGCTAAATTTAAGGCATGTCACCAGTGTAGCAGGTAATTCTTCTGCTCCTCTTTTTATTAAAACCGGAACAAGTCCACCCAAAAAAGCAGATAGGAGGCTAAATGCTACCGCCATTTTTAAATTTTAATGCAGAAGGGCTGAACAAATTATCTTTTTTTACCGAGAAAGTAAAACCCTTGAAAAAATGCTACAATCAGTGAAATGCCCCCGAAAAAAAGCAGTGCATATTTTAAGGACCCGGTGGTTATATAAATTATTATAGACAAAATTATTCCAATTGTTTCGGTAATTCTTACAAATTTCTCCATGATAGGAATTCTTCGATTTTTTTAAACACTTCTTCAGGCTTAATATCTTTAAGGCACAGTAGATCTCCTCGAGAGCACCTGTCTTTACCATGCAAGGAACAAGGTCTACATCTAAGTTTTCTCTCGAATAAGAAAACCGGAGCTCCACTAACTGGTCTGAATCCGAATTCAGGTATTGTAGATCCGAAGATTACAAAAAGGGGGGTGGAGAGTGCAGCGGCCATATGAGCCGGTCCTGTATCATTACTTACAACAAATTCTGCTCCATGCAATATATAAGCAAGTTCTCTGAGATTAGTCTTCCCCCCAAGATCTATGAGAAAGCTGAGTTTGATATTTAGTGGTTGTGCATCTACAAAAACAGGTTTTATATTAAGTTTTCTGTATGTCATCTCTGCAAGTTGCAAAAAATATTCCCTGGGCCATTTTTTAGTATTTTTACTCGCTCCTGGAACAAATACAGCATATTTACCCTCAACATCAAAAGGAGGTTTTTTCATGGATACTAATTTTGGCACAGGATATTTTTTTTCTTTGAAAAGGGCTACAAGTGGTTCAATATAAGTTATATAAAGAGGCCTTTCTACGATTTCTTTCTTAAGCCAGACCGTCATCCTCCTCTTGAGACTGTTCTTTTTTATTGATATTCTCTTACATGTCCTTGCTGTACGGGAAAGCAAGATTGTATAAAATTTCTTATGACAGTCCACTACAACATCGTACTTTTCCTCTCTTATCTGTTTAAATGCTTTTATCTTGCCCTTGAGGGTGCGAGGAATGGGTATAATTTTTCTTATTCGGGGGTCGTCCATATAGATATCTGCAAATTGCTCGTAAAGTGCAATATCCACCATGGCTTTCCCTTCTAAGTATTCAAGAGCAGATGAAAGTATGACAATATCTCCCAGTGAAGAAAGTCTAATGAGAAGAATCTTTTTCATAGAAAGATTATAAAACCTGTATGAAAAGTGGACAAGAAACTTTAAGTGAGAGAAAACCCTTCATCTTTGAATAAAGAAATGCATGCATCTACAGCTTCGGAATCGTACAGTTTCCCCTTGTTTTTCTCTATTTCCTCCAGAGCTGCATCAATGCCCAATGCAGGTCTGTAGGGCCTGGGTGAACACATTGCTTCCACAACATCTGCTACTGCGAGAATTTTGGCTTCTTTTAAAATCTGATCATCTGTGAGACCTCGTGGATAACCAGAACCATCCAGCCTTTCATGGTGCTGATATATAATTTCAGCCACAGGCCATGGGAAGTCTATTTGCTTGGCTATCTGGTATCCTATTTTGGGGTGTATTTTAATAAATTCAAATTCCTTATCCGTGAGTTTAGACGGTTTTATAAGAATATCTGTAGGTATTCCAAGTTTCCCTATGTCATGCATCGAAGATGCAAATTGTAAGGCATTTTTCTTATCTTCCTCTAATTCCAGTTTTTCTGCAATCTTCATTGCAAGCATGGTAACCCTCTTCTGATGTTTCCCAGTATAGTTGTCTTTAAAGTCCACTGTGGATGCAAGAGAAGTTACGGCCTGATTCAAAATCTTGTAAATTTTCTCGTAACTTTCTCTCAGCTTTCGCTCCTGCATTTTCCGTTCTGTAATATCTCTCACAGCGCCCAGAACTGCCCTTTCTCCTCCGACTGTAATCAAGGAAACAGAAAATTCTAAATGTTTTACTTTCTTGGATTTGGTTATAATTCTGGCACTATAAATGTCAGGGACTTTTTCTCCACGGATCCTGCGCATTCCTATCTCATAAACTCTCATTCTATCATCCGGGTGTAATAAATCATATGCGTTCATTCTGTAAAGCTCGTCTTTACTATATTCAGATATTTCTAATGCTCTATCATTAACAAAAATAAAACTGGTGCCTTTAAGAATAAAAATTCCGTCATGAACTCTTTCCACAATTGTTTGATAAAGTTTTTCTTTTTCTTTTAGGGCTTCCTGTGCATCAACCAATTCCGTAATGTCTGTAACAAAACCTTCAAAGTATAATATATTACCCTTTTCATCTTTAACCACCCTGGCATTTTCCCTTAACCATATCTTACTTCCATCTTTTCTGTATCCCTGCGCAATGAAATCTTTAACTATCCCCCGCTCGGTAATTTCTTTTATAAATCTATCTCTGTCCTGTGGGCTTACATAGATCTGGTGTGCAATATCCTTTACTTCTCTTATAATTTCTTCGGGTGAATCATAGCCGAACATTTCAGCAAATGTTGAATTCACCATAATGAATCTCCTATCTGGAGTAGTCTGATAGATACCTTCCACAGCATTTTCAAATATGTCTTGGTACTTCTGTTCGAGCTTTCTGATTTCATAGGTCTTTTTCCTGATAATATATTGAAGTGAAAAGATAGTTACCACTGCTACCGCACCAGCCAGGATAAGGGCTATAAGGCTGTACATAAGCCATTTAGGTATAATACTTGTTTTTTCAGGAATTAATATCCATTTATCCAGAGCCTTATAATAAGCTGAATTGGGATCCTTTTTGAGCTCCCGGAGATATGTATCTAATGTACTCAGCAACCATCTATTTCTTTTTTCAGGCGCAGCAAAACGGAGCTCCACAGGGCCAAATATTATGGAGGTCCTGTCCAATCTTTTAAGTATGCCAGGAAAACGAAATTCATAAAGTCGTGCAATTATTCCTGCATCTACCTTCTTTGTTTCGAGGTAGTTTATTACCGAACGGTTTTTTTCTACCTCCACAAAGGTACAATTCAGGCCGAAACTTTCCATAAGTTGTTTAAACTTCTCGTAGTAAATATCGTTTTTAAGAACTGCAATCTTTTTACCCTCCAATTCAAGAATTGAATTGATTTTAAGGCCTTTTTGGGCGTATACAGTCCCCCAGTTTATCAAGACGGTTTCTGTGTTAAAGTCAAAAATACTATCACGTTGAGGTGTATAGGCAATGGCTACTAAGAGATCTATCTCTCCTGTTTTTAACTTATCAAGACATTGGGACCATGTTGCTGGTATATATTTAAGTGACCAGTTTTCCTTTTTGGCTATATGATTCAAAAGGTCCACATACAGTCCCCTGGGATTTCCTAAGCTGTCTATAAAAGCAAGGGGATAATCATCATAGATTCCAATTCTTATAAGCCTTTTTTGTGCATTTACGGTAGAGAAGAGAATGAACAGAATAACTGTAATAGATTTTATTATATTATTTTTATGTTTTACCATTTGTTCGTAAAGTAATAATTATTTGTTTGTAACGTTATAATTATTATTTCATTTTTTACGAATTGTCAATGAGATTGTTGTAAAATTTTTTAGTTTTGGCCTTATAATTAAAATATGGATTTTTTCACAAACAAAAGAGTACTTGTAACAGGTGCTGGAGGGTTCATTGGTTCCCACCTTGTTGAGGAACTAGTAAAGAGAGGAGCCATAGTAAAGGCATTTATACGCTATACCTCTCGTGGTGACATCGGGCTCCTCAAATATCTAAACCTTATAAGGGAACCTGAAATCATATATGGTGATTTAAGAGACAAATGGGCGGTATTTGAGGCGGTGAAGAACGTGGACATCGTATTCCATTTAGGAGCTGTGATTTCTGTGGCTTACTCCTATGTACATCCTGAAGAGGTAATAGATGTAAATACAAGGGGGACATTGAATATACTTCATGCCGTTAAGGAATGTAAGACCGAGAATGTTGTGTACGTTTCTACGTCAGAGGTTTTTGGAAATCCACGCTATATACCCATTGATGAAGATCACCCCAAAAGGGCGCAATCACCTTATGCAGCATCCAAAATTGCCGCAGATGAAATAGTGAGGAGTTTCAATTTAAGCTACGGTATGAATATAAAAACAGTAAGGCCATTTAATACGTATGGCCCAGGACAATCCCTCAGAGCAGTGATTCCCTGGATTATTTACCAGGCCCTTAATCAAGATATGGTTTATCTGGGAAATATTTACACCAAAAGAGATTTTACCTATGTGACCGACACTGTCAAGGGGATATTAATGATGGCGGAGAGAGGTCCAGATGGAGGAGAATTAAATTTAGGAACAGGAATAAGTTTTTCCATAAAAGAGATAGTTGAAATAGTATCAGAGATTATGGGGAAAAATCTTAAAATCATAGAGAAAGGGGAAAGAAAAAGGCCCGAAGATAGTGATATAGTGGAGCTTATCTCAAGTAATAAAAAGGCTCGTGAACTACTTGGTTGGGAACCTCAAATTGGTTTCAGAGAGGGCCTTAAATTAACCATTGAGTGGATGAATTTACATAAAGAATTTTATGAGAGGGAAATAATATGAAAGCAGTAATACTTGCAGGAGGTAAAGGTAAAAGGCTTGAACCGTATTCTACCGTCCTTCCCAAACCTTTGATGCCCGTTGGAGATATGCCAATAATGGAGATTCTGATAAGACAACTCAAAAGAGCAGGTTTCGATGATATCTATATTGCGTGTGGTCATCTTGCAGAGCTAATTAAATCCTATTTTAACGACGGTAAAAAATGGGGTGTTAATATAACTTATTCTGTGGAAGATAAAGAACTGGGAACTGTGGGCCCTTTGAAATTATTAAAAAAAGAGCTGGATGAACCTTTCATTACAGTTAACGGTGATATACTCACGGATATGAATTTTCAGGATATTTTCAGATATCATATCATACAGGGGGGTCCTATGACTTTAGGAGTGACCAAAAGACAGGTTTATGTGGATTTTGGTGTAATAGAGCTTGATGAAAACACTGTCAAGAATTATAAAGAAAAGCCTGTTCTTGAATATTATGTGTCCATGGGTGTGTATGTTTTCACACCTTATGTGATAAGGATCATTCCGGAGGATAAAAAGTTTGATATTCCCGATCTCGTTGATTCGCTGATGTTGCAGAATCTCAAAGTTTTTACTTATTATTATGAGGGTTTTTGGCTAGATATTGGCAGAAAAGAAGATGCTATCCTTGCCCAGGAGGAGTTTGAGAAGAGGAAGAAGGAGATATTAGGAGAATAACCTCGTCTCCAGCTTCAATTCCCAGTGTTTTGCTTGCATTTCCCTGATTTATCGCAATTTCTAAAAATCCGAAAGAATTTACGATCATTATAGGTTCACCTTCTTTTGCTTCACTATAAGAAGTTACAAATTTTTTAATATGTTGATTTTTGATAATCAGAGCCCTGGGAATCTCATGTAGATGTTTCTGCTCTATGTTTGTTGTGCAGTTGCCGAAATTATCTATGAAAATTACACGGCCTAAAATTTTATCTTTTTTTATCTCAGGCTCAGGAATTTTTATCTTTAGGGGATTATAATAACGTTTCCCTAATGTTCCTGGGTCAACCCCAAGACTTAATTTGGCTACTACAGGCGCAAATATATCTCTTCCGTGAAAAGTCTTTGAAAGTCTTTCCGGTTTATAGGTAATCTCCCATATTTCAGGATTTGTATCAAATAGAAATGAAAGTACACCATTGTCAGGAGCCACAAAAACATGTTTTTTTGTTTTTACAATTAATCCTTTCCTGTCACTTCCAACTCCTGGATCCACAACTACAAGGAAAATTGATCCATCTGGAAAATAGTGGAGTGAATGTTTAAGGACAAAAAGAGCTTCCATAACATTATAAGGGGTTATATCGTTAGAAAGATCAACAAATTCCAGTTCCGGGTTTATTGTAAGCATAACCCCTTTCATAATACCGGGAAATGGAGATCTGGACCCAAAATCGGTTAATATAACAACGAGTAAACTTTTACTCCTCAAGGTGTTTCTTTCCAGGACTTAATTTTTCAGCCAGTAGTTTAACCTTTTCCTCCACCTTTTTACCTGATATACTGATCACATAGTTAGCCACTTCCAAGGATTTTTTAAGAAATTTGATTATTTCTTCCCTTCCAGGCCAATGTTCTCTGACTATTTCATAGTCTATCTCATTGATCATGGAATGAAGAATATACAGAGAAATATATATATCGTCTGCATATCCAATTACTCCTGTTATTGCCTCAGGTACAAGATCAAGGGGTAAAATCCAGTATGCCATAAGTGCTCCAAAGACAACTTTTTTATCTTTAGGTATTCTCTTATCGGCAAGCAGCCTGGCAAGGAAAACTACAATATCAGGAGCAGCAAGAAAGAGGTTAGCCACCACCTCTCCATATTTACCTGCAATCTCTGAAGCTTTATTTTCTATTTTTCCTCTAAGTAACTCATAAAAGGAGAGATATTTTTTGCTTACAGCAAGTTCTTCACTTTTTCCTATGGTTTCGTTCATAATAAATTATATTAACGTTTTAGATTTGCCTTTTCAAGTTTAAAGCCGGAAAATATTAATATGGAAAAAAGATTCGATGTTATAATAGTTGGAGCAGGGCCTGCAGGGTATGTAGCAGCCATAAGGCTTGCACAGCTTGGCAAGAAGGTGGCTGTTGTGGAGGAAGCACGGGTAGGAGGAGTTTGCCTGAACTCTGGTTGTATTCCCACTAAGGCGTTATTGGAGGCCACAAGCATCAAAGATAAGCTTAATAAGTTCAGCGGAAAAGGGATTGAAATCAAAGAGATTTCTTTTAATCTGGAAAGATTATTGTTATGGAAAAACGGTGTGGTAAACAAATTGGTCAAAGGAATCGAGTTTCTATTCAGAAAAAATGGTGTAGAACTTTATCAAGGAAGAGGTGTTATAGAGGAGAGCGGAGTGGTAAGGGTTGGATCTGATGTGTTTTATTCCGAAAATATTGTTATTGCCACTGGCTCAAAACCCAGAGAGTTACCTTCCCTCCCTTTCAGCAATTCTGATATATGGAGTTCTGAGGAAGCACTGTCTCCAGCATCTATACCGGAAAAGTTGCTTGTAGTTGGAGGAGGCGTAATAGGTGTAGAGATAGGAACTATATATTCGCGTCTAGGCTCAGAAGTTTTTATTGTGGAAATATTACCGGAAATACTTCCTGGTTTCGACCACGAAATCAGGAGCTTAGTTAGAAGAAACTTAGAAAAAAGAGGCATCAAAATTTATACAGATTCTCTTGTGGAGAATTTTAAAAATAAAATTGCCTTTTTAAAACATAAGGAAAAGAAAATCCAAATTAGAGTGGATAAAGTTCTTGTTTCTGTAGGAAGAATTCCCCGCAGTGATGATTTTCGAACCATTGGTATACAGGTGGATGGTAAAGGATTCGTTATTGTGGATAGAGAATTCCGCACCTCCATCCCACGAGTTTTTGCCGTAGGTGATGTGATAGGTGGTTTGTTGCTTGCTCATAAAGCGCACCGGGAGGGCATAGATGTTGCAGAAGTGATTTGTGGTAAAAAGATAACGGTACCCAGGGTTATACCATCCGTTGTTTATGGAAACCTTGAAATTGTTAAATGTGGTTTGACAGAAGAAGAAGCACTCGAAAAAGGATTCAAGCCGAAAATCGGAAAATTTCCATTTAGTGCCAATGGAAGAGCTCTCACTGCTGGCTTCAACGAAGGTTTTATCAAGGTTATAGGTGACGAAAGAACAGAAAGAATACTGGGAATACACATGTTAGGACCGGGTGTATCCGAACTCGCAGCTTCAGCATGTGTAGCTATAGAAAACAAATTAAAGGTCAAAAATATAGCACAGGCTATTCATCCACATCCGACTCTTTCTGAAGCCCTTATGGAGGCCTGTGAAAACTTTTATAAAAGGGCAATTCATATTCCCAATATATGAATGTTATTGATCTCGGCAGAAAAGGATATGCTGAAGTCTGGGATTTTCAAAGGAAGCTGGTTACTAAAAGGATTTTAGATAAAATTGCAGATACTCTCATTCTTGTTGAACATAACCATGTGATAACACTTGGAAGAAATAGAGACTGGGAAAACTTGCTATTACCAAAAGAAATACTTCGGCAGAAAGGTATAGAGGTATATAAGGTTGAAAGGGGAGGGGATATCACCTATCACGGCCCTGGACAACTGGTAGGTTATCCTGTATTTAAATTAAAAGGTGCACTTGCAGGGGTAAGAAAGTTTATAGAGAATATTGAGGATGCTTTAATCCTTGCCCTTCGTGGATTTGGTATAGAAGCCCACAAAAATGATAAACTTGTTGGGGTGTGGGTGGAGGATAAAAAAATAGCAGCAATTGGAGTTGCATTCAGAAGATGGGTATCTTATCATGGATTCGCACTGAATGTCAATACAGATTTAACCTTTTTTGATTACATAGTACCCTGTGGATTGGAAGATAAAGGAGTAACCTCTATCAAGGAAATTCTTGGATTTGAGGTACCCATGGAAGTTGTTAAAAAATTAGTTATCCAGGCATTTGAAACAACGTTTTTCCAGATACCACATACCCACTGATGCGGTAAAAAACAAAAGAGAAGCAATAGAGAAGACCGTAACAGGACCAAAATATTTCAACACTAAATACCCTAAGAGGGGTGCCATAAGCCCCCTCAAGCCTGTAAGAGATACATGAACAGCCTGAAAGGCTGAAGCATCTTTTTCTTTTGCAAAAAATATGGAGCTCAGATTCCATGAGAGAGTCACCCCTGTCATGGCTATGGCAAAGAATAAATAAGCCAGTGTTGCTGTCCATACCGAAATATTTGGTGGGAGGGCCGACGACAGGGCAAGAGAGCCTGAGTAAAATATCAGCAGGAAAAATGATATTGATGTAAACTTTGGTGGATTCATTCTGTCGTGGATTTCCCCCAAAAAGGGGGATAGAATAAGCATACCAATCTGTGCAAGAGTAACCTTGAGAAAAGCTATAAAGGTGTAGGATAACTTCAGTCTTATTACCAGTAATCTAGGAATAGCAGGTAGGATTATCATAAAAGCTATTCCATAAATGAAGAAAAATAATTCGAAAGTTCGGAAGTCTTTTTCTTCTTTCAATAGTCTTAATGAATTTGTGAGAGGTTCAATTATAATTCTAGGTGTAAAAAGTTTTTTAATCCTTTTTTCTAGATAATATTTCTGTTTTATTCCTGCGAGGAAGACGGGAAATAAAAATCCACAAATTCCAGCAAAAATAAAAAGATATCTGAAATAAAACCCGTTGATATCAAGTATTCTCCCTGCGATGATGGAACTGAGAATGAGGCCGATACTGTAAAGAGATAACGAATAACCATATAGCCGTCCCATTATTCCAGGTCGGTAGTTTACCTGGAATATAGAGTTCTGAGCAGGCATTATTATTGAGTTAGACGAATAAGCAAGAAAGAGAAATAACATGAGTGCTTCCGGAGAGTTTATTAAAAAGGAAAAAATAAGGCTGAGTCTCCCTATAATTCCAGCCATGTAAAGAAATTTTGATTTATCTCTGCCGGCCAGTATCTCTCCCCAGTATATTGAAAAGAAATTGGATACAGGCCAGATCATAGTCAAAATAGCTATTTCAAGATCAGCTGCAAGAAGAGTTTTTTTGGCAATGATGTCCTGTAGGTATAGAATGCCGATAAATATACCATTAAAAAAAGAACCTATAATGTGATTACAAAAAGTTCTTTTTTCTACATGATCAAGACTCTGGAACTTAATCACAAAAATATTGTACTCCGAGATTTTCGAACTTAAAAATTATATTGTACCTTGACAAAACACGTTTAAGGCATTATATATTACTGTTCTTTGAAAAGGGGGTGTATGGACTCGACGGGGCTCAGAGATTCACAGGGTGCATGCCGAGGTGCGGTCACCTCGTAAAAAGGCCGCAACAAATAACTGCCAACACAAATTACGCACTCGCTGCCTAATAATTAGGCAGCGCGCTCTTCCTGGAGTTAGCCCTTACTCCAGGATAAGGGTGTCATAGAGGAGGGCTATGGTCAGGGAGTTTTCTCCAGGCTCTCTGACCGAGATAATACTGGAGACCTCCACTTCCGGTCTCCCGCCTGCCGGAGGGAAGTGGAGTCCGCTTAGGCGGAAGAGACAGGCTAAGCATGTAGGACCCTGTGGGTCGGAGACTCCGGACGCGGGTTCAATTCCCGCCACCTCCACCAATTTTATTTTTATTGATTAATTTTCTTTAAGCGATTATAATAACCTCATGGACACAAAGATTGTTAGGCTTCTCAGAGCCCTGGTAAAAATAACAACCAAAATTAATGAATTAAGACCCCTTTCAGAACTTTTGGAAGAAATCGTAAAAATCTCGGACAGTGTCCTAAATGTCAGTTATTCCAGTATAATTTTAGTTGACGAAAAAACCATGACATGGACGCACGGCGCTACTTCTGATCCTCTACATAAGGATAATATTCATAAATATGCTAGAGAAAAAGGGGCTACATATCATATAGTAAAAGAGAGGATGCCGCTCATTGTACCAGATGTAAAGACCAGCAGATTTGGTGATCACCCTTTTCTTCAAGAATCCGGAATAAAATCCTTTGCGGGGTTCCCTATAATACACAATAATGTAGTGGTGGGTGTTCTTTATGTTTTTTCTAGAGAAAAGAAGACTTTTCCTCCTCAAGAGAAGGAGATTTTAAGATTTTTGTCCGAACAAGCTGCAGTAGCAATCAACAATGCTAAACTTTATGAGAAACTCAAAGAAAAGACTATAAAAGATGAACTTACTGGCCTTTATAATCATCTATATCTCAAGACCATAATAGATCGGGAATTGGAACGTATTAAGCTAGGAGGTAAAAAATCCGCATTTATATATATGGATCTGGATGATTTCAATGATATCAACAAAAATTTTGGTGCTAAAATGGGAGACCAGGTTTTGAAACATGTTGCTCACATTATAATAGAAAATGTCCGTAGGGTTGATGTACCGGCTAAGTATGGTGGTGACGAATTTATGATACTTCTCTATGATATGAGTGAGTATGAAGCCCGGGTCCATGCTGAGAGGATTTTAAACAAAATAAGGGAAGAGCCCTTCGTAATTGGAAATACCCGGATAACACTTACTGCAAGTATAGGAGTAACAGAACTTGCCAGGGGTAAAGATTATGATGATGTTTTAAAAGAAGCAGACCTGGCACTATTTGAGGCTAAGAGAAAAGGAAAGAATTGCGTTGAAGTTGCAAGCAGTCTTTTAAGTGGTCTGGAAGATTATTGATTCTCCCTTTATAATTTTTATGATCTTCCAAATCGGGGCGTAGCGCAGTTTGGTTAGCGCGCTTGGTTCGGGACCAAGAGGTCGGTGGTTCGAATCCACTCGCCCCGATTTTTTCTATATGTAAGTATCCTCTTGGGGATATGCCGGGTACTTTTTACCATTTCCTATTCTTCAATAGGAATTTCTTCCTCAAGAAGAGAAATGGCCTGAAATTCAAAATCAAGAATTTCTTTAGTGGCAGGATCCAGATAGAGTATTAATTTACCTGCCTGTGAAAAGCCAGAATAATTTCTCATAATAATAGTATGGTTTAAAGAGTCCACATATGCATATCTCAGTCCAGGTCCATCAAATCCACCACAAATAACATCTATACCAGGCACATCCTCAGCGAGAAATATATCTCTATAATATCCCAGGCTTGAAAGTAAAACTATAATATCTACACCTTCATCTTTCAGCCGCTTTACCATTTTGCGAGCAATTTCCTTTTCTCGGGTCACCAGAAGGCCTTTAATGTTTTTTTCCAGTGCAAAAAATGGAAGATTTTCATTGACCAGTCCAAAGACTCCGATTTTTATGCCGTTTTTTTTCAGTATTAGATAGGGTTTAACAAAAGGTGGTGCTTTATCTGGTTCCTTTTCTAGTCTTATATTAGAGTTTACACAGGGTGTTTCCAATGATTTTATATATGCTTCAAGAGATAGTGACCCATTCTCTTGCGTGTGAGGAAGAATAAATTCGCGAACCCCTAAATTTATAACATCATATTTTGCTTCTTTAAAATATTTAATAGTTTCCTCTAAAGGTAAATTTTCTCCCGTAATAAACCCACCAGTAAAATTGCCGGCATCGAAGAGAAAGAGTGAAATATTTTCTTCTATCGCTTTTTCTCTCTCTTCTTTCAAAAAAGTCAAAAAACTAGCCTTACCACCCACAGGAGGAGGAAAATCCGGATTTATCCATGTAGCTTTTGTTCGTGAAAATACACCTTCAATATTATTAGTCAAAATAAGTTCTACCTTCTTTACATTTTCAGGGATAAAACCAACTAATAAAGAGAAAAAAAGTACAACTTTCATAGTTCACTCCAGAAACCATTCTGGCATTTTCTTGGTCGAGAGTCTTTTAACCTTATTGAAATATTTAGTGAAGTATTCGGCCACATCTCTGGATTTTATAAGAACAGATGCTTCGTTGTTACGTTCAAGAGCATAATAACTCCAGTTTGTAGATCCCACTATGGTGATTTCTCCATCAACTATCACGAGCTTATTGTGTGACGTAACGTCAGGGGGATCATAGTAAACATCAACCCCGCATTTAGCAAGAGTATCTCCGAACATTTTATTGTCCAAGGTGTTACTTCGATTCCAGTTTGATGCATCTAAGATTACTTCTACCTTAACACCCCTTTTTGCTGCATTTATAAGATCTCTAAGGATTAGAGAATTTGCATCATTACGATATTGAGGATAATACCTAGCGCTGAACATGAAAACATAAATTGTTTTTTTCGCCTGACTGAGAACTTCATGAAGAGCCGGAACATATTCTCGGTTTGGGATGGGTTTTACATCTGCTGGGAATGCCCACAATTGAACTACCCAAAATAACATTAAATATCTCAAAAACTTCATCTCGCCTCCTTGTTGATATTTTAAACTATAGTTTTAAGATTCTCAAGGTTATAGTATAGAAGTTAAGCTTGATAGAGATTTTGAAATATATACTGTTCTTTAACTTCATTTGAGAATATATTATTTTTTAATATCTAGCTGTAGATATTTCTTTACGAAGAACTCTCCTGCACGATAGGAGCTTCTTACTAAAGGACCAGAGGCCACATATTTAAATCCCATATCAAGGCCTATTTTTTCATACACTTTGAACTCTTCGGGAGTTACATATCTATCTACCTCAAGGTGCTTGGGGGAAGGTTTCAAGTATTGACCGATGGTGAGAAAATCCACACCCTTTTGTCTCAAATCTCTCATGGTTTCAATTACTTCGTCAAAAGTTTCTCCAAGACCCACCATGAATCCGGATTTCGTGAGTATATCCGGGATTAGTTCTTTCGCAATATTTAACACTGAAAGTGATTTTTCATATGAGGCTCTTCTATCCCTTACAAGAGGAGTGAGTCTTCTAACAACCTCAACATTATGAGCAAAAACCGTGGGTTCAGCCTCAATTACTGTTTTTATATTTTCCCGAACACCACCGAAGTCCGGAACGAGGACCTCAATGTAAACATCCGGCTTAATTTTTCTTATTTCCTCAATTGTTTGCCTGAATATTGAAGCCCCCCCATCGGGTAGGTCATCTCTTGTCACTGATGTTATAACCACATAATCAAGGTCCATTTCTTGTACAGCTATTGCAACTCTCCGGGGCTCATCTTTATCCACAATACCCCGTGGATTACCCGTTTTTGTAGCGCAGAATTTACAGTATCTCGTACATATATCCCCGAGAATCATAAAAGTAGCAGTTCCTTCTCCCCAGCATTGGCCCAGATTCGGGCATTTTGCTTCTACGCAAACTGTGTGAAGGTTCAGCTCTTTCAGAATCTTTTTGATTTCCGTGTATTTCCCTTTTGATGGTAAACTAATTTTAAGCCATTCGGGTTTTCGTTTAATTTTCATTGTAAAATTATATAAGTTGATAGAGAGTTAATCAAAGATGTTGTTCATTGAAGAGAATCCTGCAAAAATTCAATAGTTCTATCTAAATAGTAGAGCTGCGGCTTTAAAAGAGTCCACCTTAGGCAGACTAACTATATGTTATATGCTATAATCCGCTGTTTATGGCTTACTATACAGTTTAGTATACATAATTTGTCCAATTTTAATACACCATAGCAAAATTATGAACCAAACCTCAACTATTAAATAACTTTTTATTTCTTCCACTGTCCTTCTGGTTTTGCCAGTTCTTTCCAAAAATATGGAATAAAGATCATTTACGGTTATTGATATGCCCATATATAACCATAGGAGCATCAAAAGGCCTATATTATTATCACTGTTTTTAAAAAGGAAATATATAACGAAATAATTGAATAGAACTATACTGCCCCAAACTGAAAAGGAGAGAAGATTTGGCTTTTTATAGGAAAGCCCTGTGAATGACTTAAGTACGTATCTGGGGAACCACATTAAAAGTATTCCCCACATAGCGGGTGTGCCTGCTGAAATGAAGCGTATATTGGTAGTAAACGCCAAATAAGTAATTACAATTAAAAATAAAATTGCAAATATAATCTCTCTCACAACACTTTTATTCATATCTTTTCTCCTTAAAAATCATAATATGGTTATTATGGTTTATTACATAAAATTTGAGCAAACTTAAGAGCCCCCAGTAAAAGTATAAACCATAGTTCGATTACCAAGATACTCTTAATCTCCTGAGAGGTTGTTCCATTTGCTCCCCTCGTTTGCAAAAGTGCAAAACGGAGATCTCGCATGCTCATAAAGATACCCGCATAAATTCCGAGTAGCACAATAAGATATGGATTAGATTCATTTTTAAAAAAGTAGTACAGGATAAAATAGTTAATAACCACTGTGATTATGCCTGATATAGTCCAGAGGTTCAGGTGCTTCCAGCGGGTAATTGCTCTGGAAGGAATGAGTCCTGTTGAAACTTGAAACATCCAGTTGGAAAAAGGGATTAAAAATAAAATCCACATAATTATGGCAAATACCTGAATAAACTGTATATTGGTGGTATAGGCAAAGTAACTGAGAACTCCAAGGATCAAAAGTGGTAATATTATATCTCTCGAGGTCTTTATTCCCATGTCAAAATACTCCTTATATTTTTATTGGGAGGGAGGAATCTCACTCCCTCCCAATAGATGAAGTTTTTCAACCCCAAGGCCACTCGAACCACACTGAAGTAGCATCAATTGCGGAAGGATTAAATCCATATTCCAGCATATAATTATAAAATTCATTGTAAAATTGATCCCAGTCTATATTATTAGGATTTGGATTTTGTACTCCTATGTTCCTTAATAATTGCTCAATTAATACATTGAGCCCACCAAAACCTCCGCCCCACACCCATTGAAGGACTTGATTGGTAATACCGAGCTCAGTACCTGCCATTGCACCTATCAAACCACTTAATGCACCATATCCTATTCCTTCCCAATCTATCGCCTTTTCATCCGCATAAACTTCTTTGAAAAATTCATCCATGAGTTCCACTGGTGGTATTTTTGTGGAATCCATGTAGAAAAATTCATTCTCATTCATAAAATTAGCTATTTCGTTGTAAACCTCTGGTACTTCCTTACTATTTATATTGATGTTACCCTGGAAGATTGCTTCCCTCCAAGTTGTTGTGTCCTGTAATAACTATGTTGCATGTATTATCGAATCGTTAAGTGCTATTGCTCGGGCTTTGATTATTTCTCCACTTCCTTCTCTTTTTATAGCAGCTTCCTCGGTAATATGGCCCAGGCTGTCTTCATAAACCTTGCAGGCCATGGATATCATGATATTTCGACCTGCTGTAATAAATAATATTCCAAAGGAGGTGTCTGAGGAAACCAGAGCTCCATAGTATAAACCGAAAGTGTCCAGCTTTATTGAACCTATTGTATCAATGTTAACCTCAGTTTCTGCTTGAATAGCGTGTATCTCTGCATTATTCAGGCTTTTGTTTAAGCTATAATTCTTTTTCCTGATTGTAAGTGCATGGAACAGTTGCTCAGGATTGACTGTTTGTCTGAAATGTTCGTTTATATGATTGTAAAAGGGAAGTATTTTTTCTATGTGATCCCAATATCTTTCTATTCCTGCGTATTTATCCCATGGGTCATTTTCGTTTACCATATTAAGTTTCGAATTGTTGCAAGCCAATACAGCTAACATAAAGAATATTGATATTGTACCCCCATATTTTTGCATCCTCAACCCCCTTTTTGGTTTTTGTTCAGATTTTTCCCACTTGCCCGGGCAAATAAGTATAAAAATTATAAGTTGGGTTGGGGGGGGGTTGTCAAGTAAATGGCGTTTATCTGAGATTATCTAACCGGAATTCAATAGTTTTATAAAAATTTATAGCTTAAGGATAGAGTTAAAAGTATCACAGATGTTTATACTCCGTGTTTCCTTTAAAATTTTAATATGCCTCAGAAACGTTTTTACATAAGAACCTTTGGTTGCCAGATGAACGTGTATGACTCAGAATTGCTCAGGAATATGCTGGAAGAGGAGGGATTTATGAGTGTTAATTCCTTAGAGGATGCGGATATTGTTATAGTGAATACCTGTGCAGTGAGACAAAAACCAGAGGAAAGAGGCATCAGGTATGCAAAGGAAGCGAAACGGAGAGGGAAAAAGGTTATTATCATGGGGTGTGTTGCGCAAAAGAGAAAAGAAAAATTGCTGGATGTGGCTGATGCAGTTGTTGGTACACGGGAATTTCACCGCATTGTGGATATATTAAAGGAGTGGAAATTTGGCGTTCTGTATACTGATTTTGGCTCTCTCACATCCTACTTCCTCTGGCGTAGAAAAAATGTATCTTTCAGTGAATTTGTTACGATCCAGATTGGATGTGATAACTTCTGCAGCTATTGTATTGTCCCCTATACCAGAGGTAGAGAAGTCTCAAGGCCTGTGGATGATATTATTAGCGAGTTGACTTATCTTGAGAGTAGAGGAGTTAAAGAAGTTACTCTTCTTGGTCAAAATGTGAATTCATTTTTTTATGACGGTATTGATTTTGCGGATTTTCTTAAAGTTATAGACAAAAAAGTGGAAATACCGCGAATATATTTCACCACCTCTCATCCAAGGGATATTTCGTTGAAAGTAATTCGCACGGTAAAAAATTCAAAACACATTATGCCATGGTTTCATCTTCCTTTACAGGCAGGTTCCACAAAGGTTCTCATGGACATGGGAAGAGGTTATACAAAGGAGGAGTATATTGAGATAGCTGGAAAAATACGGGAGATTATACCCGAGGCAACCATAACCACCGATATCATGGTAGGCTTTCCAACTGAGACTGAGGCTGATTTTGAAGAAACTCTTGATGTGGTAAAAAAAGTAAAATTTGACCATGCCTATATGTTTATTTATTCTCCAAGATACCCATCTAAATCGGCAATTGTTTATAAAAATAATATTCCGGAGGAAGTTAAAGGAAGAAGGTTAAGATGTCTCATAGAGGAAGTCAATATATATATTAAAGAGAGAAGGGAATTAATGTTAGGCAAAGAGTACGAAATTCTTATCGAAGGTCCTTCTAAGAAAAGCCGGGATTATTCTAAGGGTAAAACGCAAGGCAATTTAACATGTATAGTCCCGGGAATTTTTGAGCCCGGGACTTTTTTGAGAGTCAAAATTAAAGAAATTATTGGACTTACACCTGTAGGTGAGCCGCTCCAGGTTATCTCATATCCAATCTCCTTTTAAAAATGAGTGAATTTCTGAGTATAACAATATTTCCATTTTGAGGTAGTCTATCAAAAAAGTTGCCATCCTCAAGCATAAATATGCATATCCTTACCCTGGATGAGTTAATAAACTCAAGATTTGTCTCAAGCCTGATCATTTCCTCATGATTTTCCACATTTACATTGGTGTTTCTCCAGAATTCATTATCTCCCCACGTGAATAGCCTATAACAATGAGAAACACCTGGATTTCCACATTCGATTCTTATCATCAGGTCAGAACCCGGGAGCGGAAATTCATCTTCAAAACCATAACCTGTATTATTCCATCCAGTGGAACTGTTGTTATCAGTATCTATAAAGAGAATTATGCTATGATATGGATTGTAAGGTTGCTGAATAAAATTGTTTATATCCACAGAGAAATACAGCCCATCTACAGTTAATACACCTTCGAACCTCCTTATATCAGCACACCATTCTGGTACATCTCCTGCAGCGTCGTTTACTATTACTGTAAATAATAACACTGTTAGTGTTGATATAATTCCCATTTGCACCTCCTTTTAGTCAGGTGCCGCAAACCATCTGCCAGGAAACTTTAATAATTGTTGTAGCTGGAGCACAATGACTTAGAAGCCCAATAATATTTGAGCAGGAACTATAATGCACAATAAAGAATTGGAATCAGGAATTTTATAGAAATTTTGCTAATGGAAAGGTGTGAACGCAAATTTACACGCTGGAAGGATAGATCCAGCTATTCTATTTTTTTAACTTTTAATGTAAGACCTTTCACTTCTACAACTTTTACCTTGGCTCCCTTTTCAATTTCCTCGTCACTTGTTGCTTTCCATAATTCTCCATGGATAAATACAGTTCCCCCTTTTTCAGTAATTTTTGTGCGTGCCATACCTTCCATACCGATCAAACCTTCCTTTCCAGTTTCGGGATGCTTTTTCATTGCTTGGATGGCCTTTGCTGTTACCCACAGGAAAAACAATGTGGTTAATAAGGTAGCAAGAACAATTGTACCCGGCGATATTCTGAACACTTCTCCACCTCCCTTGAATAACATAATAGAACCCAAAAGAAATGATATGGCCCCTCCAAGTCCCAGTAAACCTTGAGATTGTATTTTTACTTCAGCTATAAAAAGTATCATGGCAAGCAGTATTAAAATAATTCCAGCATAATTAACAGGAAGTGTTTGAAACGCATAGAATGCCAGAATAAGGCATATTGCTCCCATTACACCTGGAAATATAGCTCCAGGATGTGAAAGTTCAAAGAAAATTCCGTAAAAACCCAGAAGTAAGAGGATATAAGCAATGGTGGGATTTGAAAGCACAGACAAGATTTTTTCTCTAAGCCCCATCTCTACAGTTATTATTTTTAAAGGTTCTTCAAGTCGGAGGATAATTTCTTTTTTATTTATTTTTATTTTCATTCCATTAATCTTCTCCAGAACTTCATCGAGGTCGTTTGCCACAATATCAATAACTCCCTCTTTTAATGCTTCTTCTTCAGTTGAGGAGATAGATTTTCTCACAGCTTTTTCAGCCCAATCTGCATTTCTGCCTCTCGAAGCAGCTATTGATTTAAGATACGCCACAGCATCGTTAGTAACTTTTTCGATCATGGTAGAATCTATCTTTTCTTTTCCTATAGCGACAGGATGAGCAGCGCCTATATTAGTCCCCGGTGCCATAGCTGCTATATGTGCCGCGAGAGTTATGAATACACCAGCAGATGCCGCCCGTGCTCCATGTGGCGAAACATAAACACAAACCGGAACTGTAGAATTTAATTCTTTTTTAACTATTTGCCGCATAGATTCATCAAGTCCGCCTGGCGTATCCAGTGATATCACAATGAGATCCGCGCGGGTATCCTCAGCTTCATCAATGGCTCTAACTAAATATTCAGCCATTGGGGGATTAATTATTCCTTGGGCTTTAACATGGTAGACCCGACTACTCAACAATATTAAAAACAGGAAAATTTTCATTGATTTCCCTCCATCTTTATAAGATATTTGTATATTATAATGTCTCTCATTATTCTTTCCACATATTTGCGTGTCTCGGAAAAAGGAATAAGCTCCATCAATAGAAAGGGATCACGAGTTTTATATATTTGTTTCCAGCTCATGGCACGGGAAAGGCCTGCATTATATCCAGCTATGGCGAGTATAACATGGTTTGTGGTATCATAAAGTGATTTAAAATACTTCATACCCAGCATTAAATTAAATTCAGGGGACATAAGGTCCTCGTAACTTATATTTCCACCGGTTAGTCTATGAGCAGTTCCTGGTAAAAGTTGCATCAACCCAATCGCTCTTTTAGCACTGACGGCATCTGGGTTGAACCAGCTTTCTTCCCTTACTAAAGAATGAATCAGTAAAGGGTCAAGTCCAAAAACACTGGCGATCTTGTGAATTTTTCTGTAATAGGATAATGGGAATATACCTTTGAGCAGAATTAAAGGGATGGGATACTTTTTTTCCAGGGAATTGAGCAGTTTTAGAGAGAGATGAATCACCACATTATCAAAGGCCAGAGAATCTGCAATTAGAATACCCCGGTAAAGATATTGTGGTTTTTGTGGCAGATATCTCAATGCTTCGGTATATTCACCATAGATAAGAAATAGTCTGAATTTTTTGAGAGAATCAGGATTTACCGGGATCACTAGTAAGGAGTTTAAAAAACCTCCGGAACTGATTACTGGCAGCCCTCTTATATAAAGTGAAAATAAATCGAGATATTCCTTTTCTTCAAGTTTCGGTTCCACTTTTTCACCGAGGCTCTTCAAAAAGAAATAGGATCGGAGCTTTATTTCCTGTGAATTTGTGCTTAAAGCATTTAATAAAAACTTTTTTGCAAGGCTGTCTGCTCCATAATGGAGAGCGTATAGGCCCATAGTATAAAAGAGTTCTGGGGATTTAATATGGTGATTTTGTGCAAGTTCGGAGGGTGAAAGTAATTTCTCCTTTAATAGTAAATCCAAGAGCTCTCTTGCACTTAAAATATCGCCTTTATTAGCGTAATAAAGAAATAGTTTTAATGCTTTTTGATGAAGTCCTAACCGCCAGTATGCATATGCAGCATAGGTATCTATTTTTTTTCTACTCTTATCGGGGATTTTCCGCCGAAATTTTTTGTATTCTTTTATGAAATTAGAGTATCTGCGCATTCGGTAGAGACTGATCAGTCGCCTATGGAGAAATCTTCTATTTTGAGTTTTCTTGTAGCTTAGATAAGCCTTTTTGTATTCACCATTATAAAAATAAACATCGCCTTTTTCTCCATAGTATCCCTTTACATACTTTATTGCATCGAGAGAGAGGTAATGTTTGGGGAACTTCTTTATGAGTGTTATGAAAAACACTTTTGCCTTAGAAGGATATCCTTTTGCGAGATATAACTTTCCCTTTGCCCAATATACCGATGGGATATCCTCTGGAAATCTCCTAAGAATAGAGTCTAAGAGATGAAATTGTTTATGCTGTACCAAAAGTGGGATGACGAGGTCCAGTACTTGCGGAGTATAGGGAGATTCAAGACTACCGGTGAGAAGAAAAAAATTAAGAGCGGAATCTACAAGACCTCCTTCCACCAGCTTTAGGATATATCGAAACGACAAATATTCTTTTATTTCCGGAAAGCACTGCATTGCCAGCTGACATAATTCTATATATTCATGCTCCTTATCAGGAATTTCTTCAAGAATATTTACTATGGGTAAAAGAAGTTCGTTCTTAGGCGGATTTTTAAGGTCAATGAAATCCAGGAGAAAATGGTATTTTTTTGTTTTTAAAATGGATTCCAGAATTACGAGCGTATCTTCTCTGGTTTCTGCTTTTCCACGTAAGCGGATTACTTCAGAAAATTCTCTTTCGTTGAAAAGTTTAAAGATAGGCGATGTAGAGATGGTGAGAAATAATATAAAACTAAAAGAAAACATTAGTCTATTTTATAGCTCTCTCCTTGATTTAACAAATGTTTGAGAATAAAATTTAATTCTTAGAAAGGGGGTCTTATGTCCAGAAAGGGATATAACATACTTGAGGTTGAAAGAAAATGGCAGAGATGGTGGGCAGAGAGAGGTATTTATAAAACAAAAAGAAATCCGCGGAAGAAATATTACGTGCTGGAGATGTTTCCCTATCCCTCTGGAGACCTCCACATGGGGCATCTCAAAAATTATGTGATAGGTGATGTAGTTGCAAGAGTGAAAATGATGGAAGGATATGATGTATTGCATCCTATGGGGTGGGATGCTTTTGGACTGCCTGCAGAAAATGCAGCAATCAAGCACGGCATTCATCCAAAAAAATGGACTTACAAAAACATCGAAACTTTCAGGAATACTTTGAAATCAGTAGGTATTAGCTATGATTGGAATAAAGAGATAGCAACATGTGAATCTTCTTACTACAAGTGGACTCAGTGGCTTTTTATCCTTCTTTACAAAAAGGGACTTGCATACAGGAAAAAAGAATTTGTCAACTGGTGTCCTACTTGTAAAACAGTTTTGGCAAACGAACAGGTTGTGGATGGTAAATGTGAGAGATGTAAAACCCTGGTGGTTAAGAAAGAGCTTGAGCAATGGTTTTTTAAAATTACAGAGTATGCAGATAGGTTAGTAGATGATTTGAAACTGCTTCAGGGCAAATGGCCTGAAAATATTATCAAACAGCAAGAGAACTGGATTGGGCGTTCTTACGGAACAAAAATAGTTTTTAAATATGGGGGGGGCAAGTTGGATTTGCCTGTATTTACTACAAGGGCTGATACACTTTTTGGCGTTACCTTTATTACTATTGCTCCTGAGCATGAAATACTGAAAATTATACTTAAAGATTCTCCATACAGAGATAAAGTTGAAAAATATATCGAAGAATCGTTGAGAAAGACAGAGTATGAAAGAACATCCTTAGAAAGAGAAAAAAGCGGTATTTTTACAGGTACATATGCCATTCATCCCTTTACAGAAGAAAAGATTCCCATTTGGATAGGAGATTATGTTTTAGCAAGTTACGGAACGGGCATTGTAATGGGGGTTCCTGCGCATGATCAGAGAGATTTTGAATTTGCAAAGAAATTTGGCTTACCCATAAAAGTTGTTATCAAACCTGTGAATGATGAGGCACTGAAGCCAGAGTTTATGGAAGAAGCATTTGAAGATTATGGAATAATGGTTAATTCTGGGGAGTTCACAGGTTTGACCTCCCAGGACGGGATAAAGAAGATACAGGAGAAGCTGAAAGAAAAAGGTCTTGGAGGAGAAGCCGTTTCCTATAGACTGAGGGATTGGTTGATATCTAGACAGAGATACTGGGGGGCACCTATACCGGTGGTTCACTGCGATAGATGTGGTATTATCCCTGTTGATGAGAAGGACCTGCCGGTGAAACTTCCTGAAAATATAAAGGATTTTAAGCCAAAGGGTAGGTCGCCTCTGGAAGATGTCCCCGAGTTCATGAATACAACATGCCCAAAATGTGGAGGACCTACAAAGAGAGACCCTGATACTATGGATACATTTGTTGACTCTTCCTGGTATTATTTCCGGTATATTGATCCTGATAATGAGAGAGAAATCTTTTCTCCGGATGCAGTAAATAAATGGATGCCAGTGGATCAGTATATCGGTGGTGCAGAGCATGCAACCAAACATTTAATATATGCAAGATTCATCAATAAAGTTCTTTATGACGAAGGTCTTATAAAATATCTGGAACCCTTCGAAAATCTTTTTACGCAGGGTTTGGTTCATAAAAGTTTTTACTACTGTCAACACTGTGGGAGACCTGTTAAAGATGAAGAAGTGAAAGATGGTAAGCATGTAAAATGTGGGAGTGAAGTGGTTATGCTTACAGAAATGATGTCAAAATCCAGAGGAAATATCGTACCGGTGGGTCCTTTTGTTAGAGAACACGGTGCAGATGTTGCGAGGATAACAATTTTATTCGCCGGTCCTGCAGAGAAAGATATGATATGGTCAGATGCGGGGGTAGAAGGAGCAAAGCGGTTCATCAATAGAGTGTGGAGGCTCTATTCAGAAAATGCAGATATTCTTAGATCCGAAGTACAGTTCGATAAAGAGAACATGAACGATGATGAGAAAAATCTTTACATTAACCTTCAAAGAACAATATACGAGGTAAAAAAAGATTCAGGAGAATTCCATTTCAATACAGCTCTTGCAAGGATTATGGAGTTTATTAATGTTCTTTATCAGTTTATATATAAGAATTCCCCTGTGTTTAAATTGTCTCTTCGAAATCTGGCTATTCTTATTGCGCCCTTTGCTCCCCATCTTGGTGAGGAGTTGTGGCACATGATGGGAAATGAGGATTCAGTATTTCAGGAAAGGTTTCCAGAGCATGATCCCGAATACCTGCATTTCGAGGAGGTGGAGATACCTGTCCAGGTAAACGGGAAGGTGAGGGGCAGGTTGAAAATAAAGAGAGGAGCTTCGGAAGAAGAGGTATTTAAGAAAGCCACATCCATGGAAAATGTGCAGAGATACATCAAGGATAAAGAAATCATTAAAAAGATTTATGTTAAAGATAGACTTTTAAATATAGTAGTGAAATAGAAAAGTTAAGGAGGTATTTTATGGAGGCAAAAAGGATCAGAAACTTTGCTCTGATTGGACATGGAGGAGCAGGAAAAACATCACTTGCTGAGGCCATGTTTTATAAAGCGGGAGTCACCAACAGACTGGGATCTGTGGAGCAGGGCAACACTATAATGGATTTTGATCCCGAAGAGGTAAAAAGACAAATATCCATCAATCTGGGTGTTGGGCATCTTGAATGGAAAGAGCATCTCTTAAATATAATTGATACACCGGGTTATCTAGACTTTGCAGGTGAAGTTTGTGCTGCTTTAAGGGTAGCGGACAATGTAGTTGTAGTAATTGATGCTGCTTCAGGTGTAGAGGTGGGGACGGAGAAATACTATGAAATAGCAAAAAAGAGAAATTTACCCACTTTCATTTATATCAATAAGATGACTGCCCAAGAAATCAATCTCGATGGATTATGGGAGGATCTGAAGCAATATTTTGGACATGGTGTTACTCCCTTCCAAATTCCTCTTGGAAAAGGTACAAACTTCAAAGGCGTGTTCGATCTTGTTCACGGCGATATGAATTCTTTAGATCCCGAGTTTAAAGAAAAGGCGGAGGAGGAAAAGGAAAAGTTCAGGGAAAACATTATTGAGCTGTCGGAAGAACTCTTAGAAAAGTATATGGAAGGAGAGGAGATTAAAGATGAGGAATTAATTCCTATATTAAAAGAGGGAATAATTAAAGGGGAAATCATTCCTGTAATATTTGGAGATGCAAAACACGCCATCGGAATTGAAGAATTTCTGGATACATTAATGAATTTTGGAACCTCTCCTCTTGAGGGCCCAGAGGAAAAGGGCGTGCTAAGTGGCGAAGAAGTAATTGTAGAAAGAGCCCCCGATGGCAAAACCGTGGTTTTTGTATTTAAAACCCTCCAGGAGGCTCATCTTGGGGAACTCTATTTTGTCAAAGTTATATCTGGAAAATTGCAGTCCGGGACCGAGTTACACAATGTAAATAAGGGGAAGAGTGAGAAGATCAATCAGATTTATTTTGTGAGAGGTAAGGAAAGAAAGGAAACAAAAGAGCTTGGATGTGGAATGATTGGTGCCCTTGTGAAATTAAAAGAAACCAAAACCAATGATACCTTGGCGGACAAGGAATATCCCGTATCACTTGCTCCCATAGAATTCCCTCATCCTGTTATATCCATAGCTATAGTTCCTCAGACAAGAGAAGACCAGGAGAAAGTATCCGAAGGTCTGAACCGGCTGCACGATGAAGATCCTACTTTTGAATTCAGATATGATACGGAGTTGAAGCAGACCCTGATTTCAGGTTTGGGAGAAATGCATCTTGATGTTATTGTATCTAAGCTAAGGGAAAAATTTGGTGTTAATGTAACCACTGAGAAGCCAAAGATACCATATAGAGAGAGTATCAGGAAACCTGCAGAGGGTATGGGTAAATACGTGAAGCAAACAGGGGGACATGGACAGTACGGAATATGTTATATAAAAATTGAGCCTCTTCCCAGAGGGAAAGGCTATGAATTTGTTAATCAAATATTCGGGGGAGCCATCCCTTCGCAGTTTATTCCCTCTGTAGAAACTGGAATTAAAAAGGCGATGGAGCAGGGAGTACTTGCAGGTGCCAAGGTAGTAGATGTGAAGGTTACACTGTACGATGGTAAATATCATCCAGTTGATTCTTCCAACCTTGCTTTTGAAATTGCGGGTTCGCTTGCTTTTAAAGAAGCAGAAAGTAAAGCTGATCCCTATCTCTTAGAGCCCATTTATGAGGTTGAAGTGAGAATTCCTGAAGAATTCATGGGAGATGTAATTGGAGACTTGAATTCCAGAAGAGGTAGGATCCTGGGAATGGAGGCAGAGGGTAAGATTCAGGTTATAAAGGCTCACGTACCTCTTGCTGAACTCTATAGATATTCTTCTACCCTTCGATCTATAACAAAGGGTAGAGGCACTTTTACTATGAAATTTTCACATTATGATGAAGTTCCAAGAGAAATCGCTCAGAAAATAATCGAAGAAGCCAAGAGAGAAAAAGAAGAGAAATAATTTATTTAAATTCAAGTATATATCTGGTACTAAAACTTCGGAAATCTGCTCTCAAATGGCAGAAAGCATCGAGTTTAGAGCCCCTCACTCCCAGGGGCTCTATTATTCTTCTTGTTCTCTGTGAAAAAGGGGAATCATAAATTATCTCCACGAATCTCTGCTGTCTCCCCAATAAGAAGATCTGCTGTGCCTTCTCATCGAGTTTTGTCTTAAAATATCCACGTTCAAACATTTCATTTATAGTGTGTATGCCTAATCTTTCCATTTTTTCTACTATTTTAATCCAGATTTTCATTGTTGTTTCAGCATCAGGAAGTGCCCTATGGTTGCCTTGAGAGGCTATATCCAATTTCTTCGCCACTCCTGCAAGGGATTTTTCGTGTATGGGATTGAACACTCTGTTGATCACACTGAAAACATCAATTATATAATTGTAAAAAGGTGGTTCACCCGATAGTCTGATTTCTTTGTTCAACATGCTGAGATCCAGAGATAAAACATTAAAACCTATAAGTACCGAATCCCTGATAAAATCCTTGATCTGATTTTTAATTGATACAAAAAAGGGTGCATTTCTCAAAAGGGTATTGGTTAAACCATGAATATCTGTGGACCTCTGAGATACTGGAACTCCTGGATTCACTAAGGTGCTGAATGTTTCTTTCTTGCTTCCTTTTTTCCAAGCCACCAAAGCGATCTCCACTATTCTATCTTTGTGCATTGCAACACCTGTAGTCTCTAAATCAAATGCTACAAAGCGGGTGCTATTTAGAGGAATTGGGTCCCGGGGAATATCTCCAAATATCACTTAAATCCCCTCCAGAATCTTTTTGATTTTTTCTTCAATCTTTTTATGTAATTGTTTATTTACAACAATTTTTTCAGCTTCTTCCAGAGTTCGTATAGCCTGGAGGGTATCTCCATCTTCTAAGTAAATATCACTTATAAAGATGAGAAAATCCGCCTTAAACCTGAATGTCTCCATCCTGTACTGATCTATAAGAGTCCACATAGCTTCTTCCAGTCCTTTATTTCTCAGAGCCTTTATGGTGAATATCAAAGCATTAAATCCACTTCGTGTATTTACATTTTCCCGTAAATCTTCAGCATAATTGAGTAATTCATCCAATTTGTTATTCCTGTATAGAATATCCATGATACATATATCTGCTTCTTCTTTCATCTTCCCTTTAACTTTGCTGTAAAATATAAGAGCTTCCTCATCATTACCTGTTCTTTCCTTCAATTTGCCTAAGAGGAAAAATACATCATTTTGGAATGTCTTTGTCTTTTTAGAGTAGTTAAGAAGAATTTTTTCTATTTGATGGTCTCTATAGTGTTCCACGAGATATTTCAATGCAAGAAGAGTAGGTTCTTCATCCGGATAGAAATTTATCATGGAATCCAGTGCATCGAGAGATACTGCGAAGAGCCCTGTTTTATAGTAATATAAGAACAATTCATACAGTAATTCAGGATTTTTGGGACTCTCCGGATATTTTTTTATATAAGAGATATTCAACTGAGGTGCGCTTTTATATTTCCCTGATTTATAATTGCAATATTCTGCTCTATAAAAAAGATCATATTTGGTTTTGGAATCACTTGTAAGCTGGGCAGCTTTGACATAATTCTCTCTCGCGAGATTAAAAATACGTTTTTTTTCGTAAAGTTCGCCCTTTAATTTGTACACATAAAATTTTAACTCTTTGTCCTCAAAATGGCTTTCGAGGAATCTCAGAATTTTCAGTGCATCATCAATATTACCCAGTTTAATCTTAACTTTTGCATTGTAATAAATACTCCACCCGTAATACCTGCTTTCTGGTGTTACGTGTTGAAGGTCTTGAATCGCCATTCCCAGCCTCCCTTGGAGATAATATATCTTACCGCGTCTAAAATGGATGAAATTTGTGTCCGTGTAAGTTTTAAAATAATTAAGAAGTGTATCGTAGATGACCAGTGCTTTGCTGAGTTTCTGCAATCGGTAGAATGATTCTGCTTTGAGTCTGTAAAACCTTGCAATAAGATTTGAATCCTGAAGCATTGAGACATTAATTTCCATGAGCAAGTCGAGGGCTCTTTTATAATATCTTTTCCTCTCGTATATATCAGATAAGATAAGCTTTACGGGATATATCAGAGGGTGGTTAGGATTCTTTACTAAGAAGTTTTTTAGTTTTTCTTCTATGGATGGTGTCCCCATAGAGTCCATGGCAAAATAAATAACTGCCTCAGTGTAGAGTCTTTCTTCATCGCCCAAGCTTTCAATACTGTCTTTATAAGGTATAATACCGGATAGATATCCAGCATCATAATATACCAGTATCTTTAATAAACTGAGTTGTAAGTCCTTCGCTTCTTTGTAAGCCTTTAATTTGTTATTTTGTTTATAATAGATATAAGTTTTTATATAATGGGCTGGAGGTAGATCCACATTCTCCAATTGCTTCAATGATTGGCTAAGACTATCAATACCCAGATAACATAGGGATTTTAGAAGTCTTAAGGTATCATTTGGTTGGTTTAAAATCTCAGAGGCTTTCAATCCCTTTCTGTATTCTGATTGTGCGAGGGCTAAACTAACAAAAGTTTCAATGGTTTTTAATGATTCTACAGAAGTCATATAAGGGAGAAGCTCTTGCATTACAAGATATGCAGAGTCAAGATTAAATAGGGCTGTGTGACTACCAAATAAGATTTTAAGTGCTGTTTTTTTCTCTTCAGGGTAGTAAGCCAAATTTAGAGCTTTGTATGCTGTGTTTATAGATTGTTGATATAAATGATTATTGTAGTAGTGAAGGGCTTTGTTGATGTAGTGCGTAAATGTATTTTTTGATTCAAAAGGGGGAAAAACTATGAAAAAGAATATTAAACTAAAAACAGTTTTTTTAAATGATTGGGTAAAAATGTTATCACCTCACGTTTGTAAATTTCTTTTATCCTTACTCTGCATCCGGAGGAGATGGAAAATTTTACATAGTATAGTATCCATTTTGCCAGCTTCAGAAATACATTTTTTATTTGACTTCTTGAAATTTTGGGGTAACATTTTACTGTTTCTTCTTTCTCATTTGTACCCTTTTTACTTTAAATTTTACTTTAAACCGCTCCCTTTCCATAATCCTCCTTTTATTATCGTGGTATTTAAATATAAACAAAACTATCACTCTAATCAAATTGATTCGTTTCCGTTTAGCTTCTGTTTTCCCTTAATTTTTTGAAGAAATTTTGTATGAGATTCTTAGCCTCTTTTTCCAGTGGCCCTTTTCTAATCCTTATGTTGTGATTGAGTCTTTTATCCTGAGGAATCTGATAGAGGCTGATACTCCCCCCGAATTTAGGATCCTCAACAGCGTATATAATTTCATCCAGACGTGCAAGAACAGCTGCTCCAGAACACATAATACAGGGTTCCACGGTAACATACATACGGGCTCCATTGAGCCTCCAATTACCTAAATATTGCGAAGCTGCCCCAATAGCTATAATCTCAGCATGAGCTGTAGGGTCTTTAAGTCTTTCTGTTTGATTGTGGCCTCTGCCTATAATTTTGTCCTTATAGACAATTACACAACCTATGGGAACCTCACCTTCCTCAAAGGCTCTGTATGCCTCCTTCAGGGCTTCTTGCATAAAGTAATAATCATCTTTCTCTTTCATGAAACTCGTTTTATTTTCTCAAATACGCGCCCGGAGGGACTCGAACCCCCAGCCTACGGATTCGTAGTCCGCCGCTCTATCCAATTGAGCTACGGGCGCTTAAATAATATTTTATGCCTTTTCTCAAATACTTTCAAGGCTTTTTAATTCATATTTATAACAAAAAGGGGGCGTAACGCCCCCTTTACCTTTATGTTTCTGGTTAAAACTTGATTTTTACATCACTCCATATGCAAGCATTGCCTTGGCGACCTTGAGGAACCCTGCAATATTCGCACCGGTGAGAAGATCTCCGGGTTTGCCATATGCTTCAGCTGCTTCAACAGACTGCTTATATATCTTTTTCATTATCTCTCTCAGCTTGCTATCTACTTCTTCCCTGGTCCACTGCAATCTTAAGCTATTCTGGCTCATTTCAAGACCAGACACCGCTACACCACCAGCATTGGCAGCTTTAGCAGGGCCATACAGTATACCGTTTTCCTGATATACCTTTATTGCTTCGAGAGTGGATGGCATATTGGCGCCTTCAGCAACTGCTTTAACACCAGCTTTTACAAAAGCTTCTGCATGGTCCTTATGAATTTCATTCTGTGTGGCACAGGGAAGGGCTATATCTACTTTAAGACCTTCATCGCGTATTACATCCCATACAGATTTGCCTTCGTAATATGGCACATTGTACTTTTCTGCATATTCTCTAATTCTGCCTCTTTTCACATTCTTTAATTCCATAACAAAGTCCCACTTTTCATCTTTTATTCCATCCATATCTACGACAGTACCATTAGAGTCAGAAAGTGTTATTACCTTACCACCAAGTTGATTCACCTTCTGTGCAGCGTGCTGTGCTACATTACCTGCTCCACTGATAGCCACTGTTTTCCCTTCAAGAGTCATTCCTTCCGAAGCAAGCATTTCAGATGTGAAGTATACAAGACCGTAGCCAGTGGCTTCCGGTCTTATAAGACTTCCACCATATTCAAAAGCTTTTCCTGTAAGAACACCTGTATGCTCATTGACTATCTTCTTATACATCCCGTAGAGAAATCCAATTTCCCTTGCTCCCACACCGATATCACCTGCCGGTACATCAGTGTCAGGTCCAATATGTCTGTAAAGCTCCTGCATGAAAGCATAACAAAATCTCATCACTTCTCTATTAGATTTACCTTTTGGATTAAAATCTGAGCCTCCTTTCCCTCCTCCCATGGGAAGTGTAGTAAGTGCGTTTTTGAATATCTGTTCAAATCCCAGAAATTTGATTATCCCGAGGTTTACAGTAGGATGAAACCTCAATCCCCCTTTATATGGACCGATGGCACCGTTAAACTGTACCCTGTATCCTCTATTAACATGAATTTCGCCTTTATCATCTTCCCACACAACCTTGAACATTACAATTCTTTCTGGCTCCACGATTCTTTCATATATTTTTGCTTTTACAAATTCAGGATGCTTCTCTTCAGTGGGTTTAAGGGTTGTGAGGACCTCCTCCACTGCCTGTATGAACTCTGGCTGATCCTTATCCTTCTCCTTAACTTTTGCTATTACATCATCTATCATTGACATTTTTTATAACCTCCTTGTTTTGAGTTATTAAACTCCACTCCAGGATTTAGGTTTTTAAAATTTTCTTTTATTAGAATTCCTGAAATCCATTTATTTAATTATACTAAATTTTGCACATAGGGTCAAATCTTCAGTATTACTGAAAAATAATCTGCTCATGATGAAATAGCATATTTTCATTTTTATTTAAATATTTTTATACACTTTCCATATCTTTGGCAAACTGGAGAGTATACAGATGGCAGTAAAGTCCCCTCTTTTTAATCAATTCTTCGTGTTTACCACTTTCTTTAATTGTCCCATCATAAATCACTATAATATTATCAGCGTCTTTGATAGTTGAGAGTCTATGAGCAATCACAATGGATGTTCTATTTTGAAGGACCTTTTTAAGAGCCTTTTGTATCAGATACTCAGTATGTGAGTCTACATTAGCTGTTGCTTCATCCAGGACTAGGATTTTAGGGTCAAAGGCGATTGCTCTTGCAAAAGATAAAAGTTGCCTCTCACCCACAGAGAGTGTGGTACCTCTTTCACCGAGTTCTGACTTAAGACCTCCATCAAGTTTTTGAATGAACTCATGGGCGTACACATATTTGATAGCTTTTTCCACCTTTCCTTTGCTTATTTTTTCGTTATATAATTTAACGTTTTTTTCCACAGGACCTGAAAAAACGAAGACATCCTGTAGTACCAGGGCCATCTGAGATCGCAGATATCCAAGGTCATATTCCTCTATATCTATATCATCAATCAAAATTCTACCTTTGTTGTGCCTGTAAAACTGGAAAATAAGACTTATCAGCGAAGTTTTACCTGCTCCTGTTGGTCCCACAACAGCCAATGTCTCTCCTGGATTGACAACAAAGGATATATCTTTTAGAACCCATTCATCCCTATTATAAGCAAACCATACATTTTTAAACTCTACTTTACCCCGAATCTGTTTTCTTAACCCTTTGCCCTTAAATTCCAAATTTTCATCCAGCAAAGCAAATATTCTTTCTCCGGCAGCCATAGCAGATTGCATAATATTGTATTTTTCTGAGAGATCTCTTATGGGCCGGAAAAACATGTCAATGTATGATATAAAAGCAACCAGAGCACCGAAAGAGAGATTTGCCCGAATTACCTCACCTCCACCAAGCCAGATAAGCACTGCAAGAGCTAATGCTCTAATTACTTCAATCAATGGGCGAAAGACGGCGAAAATATAGAGCTGCTTCATATTAGCGGCAAATAGTTGGTTATTGACGTCGAGGGATCTTTTCCACATCGTATCTTCCAGAGTAAAGATCTGGATTATTCTAATTCCCGAGATAGTCTCCTGAAGAAAAGCATTTAAGGCTGCGATTTTCTTTCTCACAATTCTGTAAGCATTTCTAACCTTTATGCGGAAAACCACAGTAATAAAAACTATTAAAGGTGTCAAGGCGACCATATACAGGGTTAGACGTGGATTCATTCGATACATAATTATAAGAATTCCTGCCAGTAACATTATATCCTTTAGCAGGTATACAAGTACAGAACTGAACATTTCGTTGATAGCAGCCACATCGTTGGTGGGTCGAGTTACAATTCTACCTGCAGGATTTCTATCAAAATAAGCAAGAGGGAGGTGGAGTATATGCTCCATAATTTTTATTCTCATATCGTACATTACTCTCTGACCAACATATTGCAGAGTGTAAACCTGGGCAAAAGTAAATATGAAGTTGAAGGCCAGGATTCCCAGAAAAATTGCTGCAAATATGTATATTGCTCTGATGTCATTTTCTCTTAACATTCTAATTTCTTTTTTATTGAAATTTTTCAGGAAGTTTTCAGGTATTGCATACTTATTGTTCTGTGTGGGAATAAAATATTCTGCTTTCCCCTTGATGAATTTATTTACTATGATAAAACGTGTTTTCCCTAAAAGACCTTCCTTTTCAAGTTCTGCTTTATCTGCTCTTGAAACCTTTGATATGTCCAGGAGGACCCTCCCGTCAGTTAACATTACAGTGCGATTCATAAATCTGCTCTTCAGTTGTTCAGGTTGTGTGACCTCCACATAATGTGGAATTATATTTCGATCAATTGCTGTTTTAGTGATGTAAGGAATTGCGAGGTCAAAAATACTGGTAAAAGCCAAGAATAAAATAGCCAGTGCCATTAATTTTTTATAGGGCTTTAAAAATGTGAAGAATCTCCGTAGTATATTTTTGTCATATATTTTTGTTCTGGTTTTATCCTGCAAATTCTTCCTCCAGCTTTTGCATTTCGTATATATGCTTGTAGATACCTTCTCTTGATATCAATTCTTCATGCGTCCCCCTATCCACGATTTTACCTCTATCCAAAACAATAATTTGGTTGCAGTTTTTGAGTGCCGAAACGCGATGGGAGATTATTATCGTAGTCTTTGTTTGTAAGAAATCAGATAAATTCTTTAATATGCGTGATTCTGTCTCAGCATCCACTGCGGATAGTGCATCATCAAGTATAAAAATAGGTGCGTTTCTCAACACAGCCCTGGCTATGGCCAATCTCTGTCTCTGTCCTCCTGAGAGTGTAACTCCCCGTTCTCCTACCTGAGTATTAAGACCGTCAGGCATTTCCACGATTTCATCGTATATTTCCGCTACCTTCAAGGCATTAACAATTTCGTCTTCTCCAGCATCAGGATTTCCATAAGTAAGATTTTCTTTAATGGTTGTAGAAAATAGAATACTCTCCTGCGGTACAAGACTTATAGATTTTCTTAAATCGTCAAGATACATACTCCTCACATCTACACCATCTATATAAATAGAGCCTTCCGGGGGATCGAAAATTCTCGGTATTAAATAAACAATAGTGCTTTTCCCAGAACCTGTTCTACCAAGAATTCCCAGTTTCTCCCCCTGTTTGATTTCGAAGTCTATGTCATAGATAATCGGCTTGTTAGGTATATATCCAAAGGTTAGGTTTCTCACACATATGTTACCTTCTACCTTGACTTTCCTAGGATGTGGAGGACTTGTGATTTCCGGTTCCGTTTTTAAAATTCTCTCTATACGGTCCATAGAAGCAGCACCTCTTTGTAAGAGGTTAGTAACCCAGCCTATTGCAATCATAGGCCAGATCATCATTCCGAGGTAGCTTGAAAAAGCGACAAAATCCCCAAGAGAGATCTCGTTGAGGATTACTTTTCTTCCACCAACAAGTAATAATAACGCAATAGATAGGCTGGCAAAAAGATTTATAACAGGTTGGAATGCCCCCCATACTTTCACAAGCTTCATATTTTTTACAACAAAACTGTTGTTAATTTTTTCAAAATCACGGAGCTGCCCATTCTCTTGAGCAAAACCTTTAATTACTCTTATACCAGTTATAGCTTCCCTCACACTTTCAGTCATTGTGGAAAAGGTTCTCTGGACATCTTCAAAGAGTTTATATATCAGTTTCCCAAAGGATAACATAAAAATAGTGAGAATAGGAAGAGGTATCACTGTATAAAGTGTAAGTGTCGGTGAGATACTTATCATAGCGCCCAGAGAAAAAATGGAATAGATGAACGTGTCTGATAGAGCTACAATTCCCATTCCAACAGCCATTCTGATGGCATTTGCATCATTTGTGGCATGTGCCATAATCTCTCCAGTACGCTCTTTATTGAAGAAATTTGCAGACAATTTAAGCAGATGATAGTATAGCTCATTTCTCACATCACGTTCTACTTTTCTAGCTGTGCCCATTATGAAATATCGCCAGAAAAATCGAAATACAGCAATAAATAATGCCAGCCCCAGGATATACAATCCAAAACGCAGAAGAATACCCGATGTGGCATTCCCTGATCTCAGTAAATCCACAGCTCTGCGAACAATAAGAGGAATAACGAGTTGGGCAAGATCAACCAGTAAAAGTGCTATAACTCCCAGCAAAATCTGGAATTTATATTTGAGCATCCTTTTTAGTAGTCCTCTCATATTATATAAGCCTTGTTATCAGAATGGCCAAAAATTCTATTGTTATGACCGGAATGATGAGCATGCTGTAAACTTCTTTCATTGATACCCGGTAGTATTCTTTGGTTGTGATTAAACAAAGATGAAAGGGGGAAAGCATCACTCCCATAAATCCTGACACATAGGCTATATATGCAAAGGGTTTATATTGTGAAAAAAGAGGCATCAAGAAAGGAAACGTAACTCCAACAGCAGCCTGAGTGAGACCCGTAACAAAGCCCACGCTGAAGGGTAACGTGGTAATTGCAAAAAGTGGAGATGTGCGCTTTTCGAAGAATTTAACAAAAGAGTTGAGAAAAGTGGTATGTTCGATAGCACCTTTAAATATCAGAATCACCAGTATCAAAAAAGTTGTTCTAGAGATTAAGGATTTTTTCAGTATCTCGATAATTCTTTTCCCTGAAATCCTTTTCCACAAAATAAACAAAATTGTGGTTAATGGCAGAGCCACAAGAGTGTCAACCTTCAGTACTAGAATAAGCACTATTAAGAAAAATATCGGCCATAATGCACGGATAGATAATTTAAACCACTGGTCATTTTCTTCTCTTTCATGATAAATTGAATATTTTTTGCTGGGAATGAGTATATAAAGCATTATAAGACCAATAATAACAGAAATAAAGAGAAATATTGATTGTTTCAGTACGAATTGAGAAATTTTGATGTGAGAGAACCCCGATGCAATGATGATGGCAGGATAAAGGGGCCAGGAAAATTCCCATATATGACGGAACCAGTAATTAAAAAAAAATTTGAGTTTGTTTTTAATTCCTATAATATCTCCAGTGGTGTCAGAAAGAGTTGCTGTCATCATAGCCCCGGCGGGCATGGGCAACAATCCAAATATAGCAGGTAATAAGAAAAGAGCTGTACGCATATCTTTAGTCACCGCTCTGAGAAAACGGAGGAGGTCTTTATCAAAGTGCGAATATTTAAAACTGTGTGCAAGTATTTGAACTGATATGACTAGAAAGAATACCCTGAAAAATGCAAGATTAAATATTTCTTTAATATATTCTGTAGATACTCCCCCAAAAATAGCCACAATACAAGTTAAGATCACGGGTACAAAAAAGGCTAAAATTTGGCCGAGATTTTTTGTCATTCCTGACTGGCAGCTTCTTTCATCCTCGTTAATAGTTCAAATAACTTTTCTTTTTCGTCTTCTGTTAACTCCTGAGTAATTTTCCTTAAAAAATCCACCCTTTTGTCTATTACTCTTTTTATCACCTCTTCTCCGGCTGGTGTTAAAAGTACAATTTCACTCCTTCTATCTTTCTCTCTTTTTGCTCTTTTAACAAATCTTCTTTTCTCTAAACGTTCCACAATCCCTGAAATTGTACTCTTTGCAAGATAAAGGTCCTTGGAGAGATTGGTCTGATTCAGAGGACCGTTAAAATAAAGATGTACCATTAGATTGAACTGAGGCGGAGTTAAGCCAATTTCATTTAAGGCTTCACGGCCCTTCTTTGTGATTTTGAAGGCCAGGTCTCTCATCACTTTTTCCAATTCTCTTTCAATCATCTAAACACCTCCCTGTTCGTAATACTAACATTTTAAATTATAGGGTGATTATAGTCAAATATTTCTTGACATTTCAAAATATATACACCAAATTATTAACATGAATAGGGATATTCTAATGAGGGATGAAGTAACGGGTTTGTATAATAGACAGTATTTTAACGAGTTATTATTTGCTGAATTCAAACGGTATGAAAGGTATAAAACTCCCTTTTCGATTGTGATACTGGAAATAAAAGGAAAAGGTGGAGAGAACTTTGATCAGAAATTAACTTTCTGGGGAAATCTTTTACAAAGATTTTCGAGAGAATCTGATATTCTGGCAAGATTTGGTGTGCATAAATTTGCCGTATTACTTCCTGATACTACCTCGAACAATGTAAAAACTTGGGAACAAAGAATTTTAAGTCATATGACTGACGAAGAAGCTATAACACATAAGATAAGTGTTCCAGATGAATGCAATACGTATGATGAATTCTGGACCCTCTATAGGATAAAAATGCTGGGCGAGAGGAGTACCCCTTTAAGATATATTTTTTATTCTCCTCCTTTTACAGGTTATGAAGATCATATAAATATTATAAAAAGAGCAATAAAGAAGAAAAATTTCCCTATAAAAATCTATGGTCCCTTTGGTGTAGGTAAAACTACTCTGGTGAAAATTGCTAATGATAATCGTAATATACTTGAAATATCATGTAATCCTGCACTCTCTGAAATTCCCCTATATACTCTTAGAAATTTGTTAGTAGCTGTTTTTAATTATTATCCAGAGCTCGTACGCAAAGTTCAGACTGATCTCAATAAAGAAGAGGCAAATTTAATTAATACCTTAGTGCAGGGTCTTGATATCAGAATGATAGGCGAGGAGGGGGCCATATACAATGTTTTACACCGCAGTCTATCGAAAATATTTACTCATAAAGAAATACTTAACGATGCTTTGATAGTGATAAAAGGGGCACAATGGTTAGATAATCCCACGCAGAAGATTTTGAAGAATCTTTTTGTGGAAGAAGCAAAGCTTCCATTTGTTTTTATCTGGGATGAGGAGAAAGAAATATCCAACAAAAATTATTTAGCCAAGTGGGGTTTCTTACATCGCATTAAAGGGCTCTCAGATAAAGATGAAGAGAATTTTCTCACCAAAATAACCGAAAAAAAGGTTTCTTTACCACCGCAAGAAGAGAAAGTGATTTCTGGTAATCCATTCTTCTTAAAGGAGGCCATATTTAATAAAATATATATTTCTTCAGAAAGGGTAGCTGATAAAGAAGATATCTTTCTTCAAAGATTCAACAAATTAGATAAAAGATCCAGAGAAGTACTATATCTTCTGGCTATAACAGATGACTATGAGACTGTAACAAAACTTCAGCATTGTTTAAATTGCCCAGAAATCCAATTGTGGAATAAATTAGATAATCTATTGGCATACGGTTTAATAAAATTTGTACAGGGAGGACATGTGAACTTTGTACATCGGGTGATTCCTTACATTGTGAATAAAAATTTAGCAGGGGTTAAGAAAAAGCTCGTTTGTGATAAACTGGGCAAAGTACTTAAAGAAGAGATGTCCTACCCCAGGGAATTTTACACTTTTTATCTATGTAATGGGCTGGGCAATGAGCTGAATGGTGCTGCATGTATGGAGTTCGCTTCTATATTACAGAAATTCGAGCTTTACTCACAAAGCATTTATTACCTCAACAAGGCATTGACATCCGAACTTGCTACTGCTGAAAAAACAAGAATCCGTACGGAAATTGGTAAACATTTTATAAAAATGGGGGATTTCAAGAAGGCAGAAGAAGTACTTGAAGAAACAGCGGTTATCTCTCCTGAGAGTCAGAAATGGGAGATTTTCTGCACCATGGGGGAATCACACTTACTGAGGGGTAATTTAGAAAAAGCCCATGAGTTGTTCAGGAAGGCAGAATTGTGTTTGAAAAGTGATGTATTAAAGCCAGCCATTGATGTGGATCTTGCCAGAATTTTAATAGAAAAATACAAGTATAAAAGAGCCAAGTCTATTTTGGAAAGAGTTGCGAAGAAGATGAGCCTTCAATATCCTGAAATTTTATCTGAAGCCTATGGATATCTTTCACTGGTTAGTACTCTGTTGGGGGATATTGATGATGCAGAGTACTATCTGAAGGAAATGAATATTTATTGTGAAAAAGCTGGCTATAAGATTTGTAATTCAGATGTTCTGGAGAGAATTACTGATTCTTTGTTCGAGCAGGGTAAATTATCAATGTGCGAGGCAATGCATCGGAACCTTATAAAATTAACTGAACAGTATGGTAGTATTGACAGTCTGGCAGCACAGGTTCTATCATATATGGATTTTCTCCTTAAGATAGGAGATATGGGAAGATTTGAAGCTTTAGTTGAAAAATATAACCAGTTGTTCAATCTATCTGATTCGCCAAGAATGCAGTGTACTTATGATATAACTCATGCACAATATTTAGGATATAAGGGTGATTATAGCGAAGCATACGGGCTGCTTAAGTCGTCTGGAAGCCAGGCAGAAAGGCATGAATTTTATGATTTACTAGCAAAAATATACAGTATATTAGGTGAATTGGGGCTTATAGAGAAAAACTTACAGCTGGCAGGTGATTCCATTGTCAAAGGACTGGAGATTATTAAAAGAATTAAATACCCGGCTATGTCCTCATTACTCCACTATTACAAGGCTGTCCTTGAAAGAGAAAAGAATGACCTCATAACAGCAATGGAGTTTGCAAAGGTTGCTCAGAAAGAGGCTGTGCAAAGTGGTACATATCATCTTTTACCACTGATATATGCTGAAATGGCCATAATTTCTATAATGTCGAGGAGGAGAAAGAGGGCTATAAATTATATTAATAAAGCGAGGATCAAAATTACTCCTTATAAAGAAACAATTTATTATCTGCATTATTTAATGGAAAATGTAGATTTTCACCTGAGGATGCAGGAGATAACCAAAGCAGAAACCTTCAAAAAACTTCTTGCTAATCTGGCTGAAAAGCGTGGAATACCCGGGTTGATTAAATGATTTCGAAATTTTTATTTCATGTTGTGACTTCACTTTATCTCTTAATTCCAATGGATAATACCCAGCAGGACCATCTCAGAGCATACGGAGTGGTCTACAATTCGGTTACTAAGGGTATCAAAGCCGAGTGGATTTTAAATTTCAGGGGAGGCTCTTTTTTGATTGAAGACAACAAGGTGACGAGACGTCTATGTGACATAATGGGTGTGAGTTATGAAAAAATTAATGAAGAGGATGTAGTAGTACTGAAAGAAAAAACCAAAAAAAGTAATATAGAATTTATACTTTTGGAGAAAGCTCCAAGGATTGCAGTATATGCTCCTCCTTATTATGAGCCGTGGGACGATGCAGTTATGCTTGCCCTTGATTATGCACAAATAAAATATACTAGAATATACGATGATGAAGTTCTCCAAGGGGAATTGAAAAATTTTGACTGGCTTCATCTACATCACGAGGATTTTACAGGGCAATTTGGTAAATTTTATGGCAGGTACAGAAAGGCACCATGGTATAGAAGAAGAGTAGAGTTCAAAAGAAATATTGCTCGGAAATGGGGGTTTAGTGATGTACCAGAACTAGAGCACGAGATTGCCAGAAGAATCAAGGACTTTGTAAAGAATGGGGGATTTCTTTTTGCCATGTGCTCTGCTCCCATTACATTAGATATTGCCCTTGCGTCAGAAGGCATTGATATTCAAGATATTCCTTTTGATGGTACACCTCCAGATCCCTACTGCAATTCAAAACTTGATTATTCGCAAACCTTGGCTTTTAAAAATTTCAGTGTATACACAAGTCCCGTAGTATATGAACATTCGGATATTGATGTGACCCTTGAAGCAGCCAGAAGAGGCGAAAATACATTTTTTGTACTACAGGAGTTTTCTGCCAAGATTGATCCAATCCCTGCTATCTTAACCCAGAATCACACGAGATTTATAAAAGAATTCCTAGGCCAGGATACCGGGTTCAGAATGAATAAATTGAAAAAAACAGTGATTATTCTCGCCAGAGTGCCAGAGACTGATGAAGTTAAATATTTATACGGTGATTATGGTAAAGGTTTCTTTACGTTTCTGGGCGGGCATGATCCAGAAGATTTTAAGCATTATATAGGAGATCCCCCTACTGATTTGAGGAAACATAAGCATTCACCAGGTTATCGTTTGATATTGAATAACATATTGTTACCGGCAGCTAAAAGGAAAAAGTTGAAAACGTAAGTGATTTCATAAAAAAACCTGACGAAATAATCAAATAAGTTTAGTATTTTCCAAGCAATTCTTGTTTTAACTGATGGTGAAGACAATGAGAGTGGTAATATTACTTCGGACAGTGTTATTACCAAAGCTTTAAATTATCAGATTCTCATATACGCTATAGGTCTTGGAGATACTTCGTACATAGATTTCACAGAATTATAGCGTGTGGCGAGTCTGGCGGGTGGAGTATATGCCAATGCATCTGACACCAATGCTTTACACAGATATTTAATTCCTTGGGGCTTGGTCTTTCTCAAGGCTATAACAGAATTGCGGCCAGGATTACCCCTGTTCCACCATCTTGTTCCCGTATATGGGGTAGGGTGAGAGCAACATCCGGCGGCAAAGCCGCAGAAACAGGCTGGTCAATTTACTGCACCGTAAGATTTGAAGCAGCTTATTAGATTATTTATTGTTAGAGAGGGTAAATTCCCCTCTCTAACATCACGTTTGTAATTAAAGATTTATTTTATTCTGTAACTATCTGGACACTCCGCGAGGCTCCAATTCTATTTGCACCTGCAGTTATCATTTTAAGGGCATCTTCATAACTTCTTATACCACCAGCAGCTTTGACGCCTATTTTACCCTGGGCTACTGTACTTAGAATAAGGACATCATAAACAGTTGCTCCCCCAGGACCAAATCCCGTTGAAGTCTTTACAAAATCTGCCCCTGCTTCTATTATCAGTTCAGTGGCTTTAACTTTTTCTTTATCCTCAAGATATGCAGTCTCAATAATTACCTTGAGAATTTTATCACCTACGATCTTTTTGATAGCGGCTATTTCATTTTTAACGTACTCATAATCACCTGTTTTTAATTTTCCTACATTAAGTACCATATCAAACTCTGAAGCTCCATCTTCTATCGCTCTTTCTGTTTCTCTTATTTTTATTTCTGTAGTATTCTGGCCAAGTGGAAACCCTATTACGGTACATACTTCGATCCTGGAGCCTTCTAACTTTTGCGCTGCAAACCTTACATAACAGGGGTTTATACATATGGTTTTAAATCTATACCTTATAGCTTCATCTATTAAGTTTTCTATATCTCTCGGAGTAGAAGTGGGTTTCAAATTTGTATGGTCTATAAGATTTGCAACTTCGTCACGGCTTATAATTTGATAATTACCTTGTTCAATCTCCTTAGCCCGTAATTTTAATTCTTCAAAATTCATACTCCCTCCTTTTTAAATATGATAACACAACAGGGTTAAAAATAAAAGTAATCAGTTGGGAAGTATTATTTCTCTGGCTTTCTGTAGAAGTTCCTCTACTTCTTCTGGTTCGGGAGCTTCTGCATAAATTCTCAAGATAGGTTCAGTATTTGATTTTCTTATTTGTATCCACTTTTTCTTAAATCGAATATAAATACCATCTCTTTCATCATAATGAGCACCTTTAAACTCTTTTTTAATTTTTTCAAGTGGTAAGTTTCCTGTAAATTCCAATCTTTCCTTCTTTAAGAAGTATTCTGGTAATATTGAATAAATTTCTTCAAGATCTTCTTCTGCTGCCAACGACAGAATTAAAGCAATTCCTGTTAAAGAGTCCCTTGTGGGATTGATTTCTGAGAAAATCACACCTCCATTACCTTCTCCACCTATTAAGGCTCCTATTTGCAGCATCTTTTCAACTACATTAGCTTCTCCCACAGGTGTCCTGTGGACTTTAACCTTAAACATGGAGGCTATTTTTTCAATAAGCATTGAAGTAGAAAGATTCACAACTATGGGGCCTTTCTTTTTCTTTAGAACATAATACGATGCCAGGGGGACCGTGTATTCCTCGGAAAGAATACCTGCAGCTTTTATACCTATTACCAGTCTATCTCCATCGGGATCTGTAGCAAAACCTATATCTGCTTGGCCATCCTTCAGAATTTTGTCCAATTCTTTTAAGTTTTCTTTCCTGGGCTCAGGATTACGGGGAAATATTCCGGAGGGTTCACAATTCAATTCAATTACCTCACAATTTAACCTGCGTAAGAGTTCTGGTATAGCTTTGTAAGCAGCGCCATTAACACAATCACAAGCAACTTTAAATCTTTTCCTCCTAATTTCATCAACATTTATGAAAGGATGCGCCAGAATCCTATCTATATGGTCTTTTACAGCTTGTATATTCTGATATACTGTTTTTATTTCATTCCAGCGGATGTAGAGATGGCTATCGAGACAGCCTTTAATTTGTTCTATATCTTTTCCTGTAGTAAATACACCGCCTTTTTTTACAAACTTTAAGGCATTCCATTCTATGGGATTATGACTGGCAGTAATCATAATACCGCCATCTGCATGCTTCTCTCTAACAAAGAAAAGAAGTGTGGGAGTTGGAACAACCCCAATATCTATGACAGATTTTCCAGAGGCCAACAAAGAGGCAATTACTGAGAATTTTAGCATTGTACTGTGAGGTCTTGTGTCCTGGCCCACTATATATTTTACTCCTCCATTTGCTATAGCAAAGGCTCTTGAATATTTAATTACTATTTCAGGTATAATATCTTCTCCTACTATACCTCTCAAACCTGAGACACTAAAAAAAAGTGGGCTCATTATATAAAATAAAAGCTGGCGGGCGGACTCGAACCGCCAACCTGCGCATTACGAATGCGCTGCTCTGCCGCTTGAGCTACGCCAGCTTTTTCTTTTTTAATGAGGTTTCCTCTTTCTTTCAAATTTTTGTTCAATAACAGCCTGGGCTGCGGAAAGCCTTGCTACCGGAACTCTGAATGGGGAACAGGAGACATAATCCATACCTACTCTGTGGCAGAATTTTACTGATGTAGGTTCTCCACCATGCTCTCCGCATATACCTACCTTTAGGTCAGGCCTTGTCCCTCTACCTTTTTCTACACCTACTTTCACCAGCTGCCCAACACCTCTTTGATCAAGTACTTGAAATGGGTCATCTTTCAAGAGGCCCAGTTCAACGTATTTCGGAACAAATTTCCCTACATCATCCCTTGAAAAGCCAAAAGTGGTCTGAGTAAGGTCATTTGTTCCGAAGGAGAAGAATTCAGCTACTTCCGCTATTTCATCTGCAGTTAATGCTGCTCTTGGTAACTCTATCATTGTTCCCACTGAATACTCTATTTCTATTCCCGTTTCCTCCATTACCTCCCTGGCAATTCTATCAATGATTTCCTTCTGAATTTCAATTTCTTTCTTTATGGAGACCAGGGGTACCATGATTTCTGGATATACCTTGACTCCTTCTTTTTTTGCTTCGCATACGGCTTCGAATATAGCCCTCACCTGCATTTCAGTGATTTCAGGATAAGTTATTCCCAGACGACATCCTCTGTGTCCCAGCATAGGGTTTGCTTCCCTGAGAGCTTCTGCCTTTGCTTTAATTTCTTCAGCCGGAATTCCGGTGCGCTCTGATAGTTCTTTGATTTGTTCCTCTGTTTTTGGAACGAACTCATGAAGAGGTGGATCAAGAAGTCGTATGGTAACGGGGAAACCGTCCATTGCCTTGAAAAGACCTTTGAAATCTTCTCTCTGCATTGGAAGAAGTTTGGAAAGTGCCTTTTCCCTCTCTTCTTTGGTTTTTGCTAGTATCATTTCTTGCATTGCATAGATTCTTTCACCTTCGAAAAACATATGTTCTGTTCTTGCCAGTCCAATTCCCTCAGCACCAAATTTTCTAGCCCTCTCTGCATCGCTTGGAGTATCGGCATTTGCTCTTACACCAATCCATCTGAACTCATCAGCCCATTCCAGAAGTTCTGAAAACTCAGGGAAAAATTCAGGGTCAATGGTGGGAACCTCTCCTACTATAACTTCTCCTGTTGAGCCATCTATTGTGATGATATCACCTTTCTTAACTGTTACATCCCCCACTCTAAATTCTTCTTTTTCATAGTCCACCTCGATTTCTTCAGCTCCTACCACACAGGGTGTTCCAATCCCTCTTGCCACGACAGCTGCATGCGAAGTCATGCCTCCCCGTGAGGTGAGGATCCCTTTTGACCTAGCCATTCCTTTAATATCTTCAGGAGAAGTTTCATCTCTCACAAGTATTATTCGTTCCCCCTTTTCAGCAAGTTCAGCTGCTTCTTCTGAATCAAAAATTACTTTTCCTGATGCTGCACCAGGAGAAGCGGGCAATCCCTTTGCAACGACATTTTTAGGAGCTTTGGGGTCTACCATGGGGTGAAGCAGTTGCTCGACCCTCTTAGGATCTACTCTCATTATAGCCTCTTCTTTGGTAATCAGACCCTCTTTTACCATATCCACCGCGATTTTAACTTCGGCTCTTGCACTTCTTTTACCTACCCTTGTCTGAAGCAGATAGACTTTTCCTTTTTCTATTGTAAATTCAAGGTCCATCATATCCCTGTAATGTTTCTCCAGCCTATCGAATATTTCCACAAGCTGTTTGTATGCTTCAGGCATTTCCTTCTCAAGCTCGGAGATAGGCTTAGGAGTTCTTATCCCTGCCACCACATCTTCTCCTTGTGCATTAGGTAAATACTCTCCGTAAAGGACCTTTTCACCTGTCGAAGGATCCCTTGTAAAGGCAACCCCTGTTGCAGAATCAAATCCCATGTTACCGAACACCATGGTTTGAACATTTACTGCTGTTCCCCAGTCATCGGGTATTCTGTGAAGCTTTCTATACTCAATGGCCCTTTTGTTGTTCCATGATTTGAAAACTGCCTCTATAGCCATCCATAATTGTTCCTGAGGATTCTGGGGAAATTCCTTACTGGTGACTTCTCTAACCTTGGTCTTGTATTCTTCGACAAGTTCCTTTAAAGCATCGGCATCCAACTCATAGTCAAGATTTACACCCTTTTCCTTTTTCTTCTTATCGAGGAGTTCTTCAAAAACCTTGTGTGGTATTCCCATAACAATTTCACTGAACATCTGGATGAATCTCCTGTAGGAATCATAAGCAAATCGTTCATCGCCTGTTCTTTTTGCTAGGCCTTTAACTGCATCATCGTTTAAGCCAAGATTCAGGATAGTGTCCATCATCCCCGGCATTGAAACTCTTGCCCCTGATCTCACCGAAACGAGTAAAGGATTTTCTGTGGAACCAAATTTTTTACCGGTTAATTCCTCAAGTCTCCTCACTGCCTCTTCTATTTGCTGTTTTAATCCTTCTGGATACCTTCCAGTTTTGAAATAGTGAACACATGACTCAGTGGAGATGGTGAATCCCGGTGGAACAGGAATTCCCAGGTTTGTCATTTCGTGAAGGTTAGCTCCCTTTCCACCAAGGAGGTTTTTCATCTCCTTTGAACCCTCAGCTTTTCCTCCTCCAAAGAAATAGACGTGCTTTTTACTCACTTTGAAACCCTCCTTTAATTTTATTCACATTTGCCTACTATACTTTTAATTATAACTTTTTTGTTGAGAACACACAACTAAAGGCTATTTAATAAATAGTTTTGCGGGTTTTTTCCCTGGTACCTGAATTATATACAACCCTCTCTCCAGTCCTCGAGTATTCAGTATAAAATGTGTTCCTTCTCTTGTCAATTCAATTTTTATTTTTCTTAAATCAAGGGTATACACTATGGGCTTTCTATCTGCATTCTCTATATATACCAATTCACCCTTAGTAGCAGGGTTTGGATATACATACAGTTTATCTGTTAAGGTTTGCAGACCATAATCTACCTTGACATAAAAAAGACCTTCTTCACCTGCAACCCATAGATTTCCAAGAGAGTCTATCTCTAAAACATCTCGGACCTTGTAAAAGGGAGTTTCCATAGGAATAAAGGGGGAATTGCCTGCGTTAAAGCTCTTCACTACTTTTCCATCTTGAGTTAAAACTCTTAAGGCGGAATCCTGAAGAGCCCATACATATTTTTTATAAAATTCTATGTCTCTGGTCCCTCCTGTGCAAAGTTTAGTTAAAGTACCATTGTATTGATAAAGGCCATTTCCTGTCCCGATATAGGTTATCCCCTTGTGGTGTTTTATCACGTTTATGAGGGGTGTCCCAAAATCCGTTTCTGTAAAGTGGAATAAAAGACTACCGTTTTTATCCACTACAAGTACACCATTGTTTTCAGTTCCTATCCATATCTTCCCATCCCCATCAGGTTCTACCCATGTAGGGTAGTCCACACTATACAAAAGGGAGTATGTATAGCCATTACCATTTTTGTGTAGTTGGTATATTCCATCCTGAAACAGGGCTATGAGTGTGTCATTACCGGTATAAATATGACACACTATAAGAGATGGCAACTCAGTAATTCTCTCAATAAATTGTCCGTCAGAATTATATATAATAATACCCTGTCCATTGGTAGAAAATGTTCCACACCAAATATTATTTTCTGCATCGATGCTAAGACTTCTAACAGCTCTGTCTCTCTGGTAAAGACTATCTACAGTGAAAAGTGAATCATTTTGAAGGTATATCAATTTTGAAGGAAGAATATCTCTGCTTTCTTTCCAGGTTAATATACCTCCCCATAGTTTTCCGTCTTGTCCCATCCTGATGCTTGTATACCTGTTGAAATACACATCCTGCTCTTCTCTGTAATTTTGACCATTTTTTATTATTCTCAGTCCAGAACCTATCTCGTAATAATTTTCTGAATAAAAGTAAGCTCCATAAACGATAATACTATCAAGAACTACAAAAGAAGTTGTTGTTATAGTAATGAGGCTATCCATTGCCTGAGAATATAAGCTCAAGAGTCCTGAATAAGTAGCTGCATACACAGTATCCTTATTAATTTGTAGGTTGTAAGTCTTACCGGTGTGATATATATAAATTGAGTCACCTGAAACAAAAACAACTTCATCTCCTGTTCCATATGCGTAGATGTTGCCTTCTTTAGCAAAAGCTGTCAGACTACCGGATATGTAAGGTAAAGTAAATTCAGAAACACTGCCACTGCTCCAGTAATAAACTTTTTCCCCAGTTGTTATGTAGATTGTGTCGTTGTCTTCACAAAAATATTTTACTGTATCCAATATCTCTTGAGGAGGCAAGATCTGGTCATTATCAACGGAATAATCTCCCTTAGTCTCAACCACAAAAAGCCCGTCGTTAGTCCCTACAAAGAGAAAGTTCGATTGAGTCTTTAAGCTGCGAGTATTTTTTATTGATTGAAAGGGAAGTTCGTAGCTAAAAAAATTTGATTCTCCTGGAGGTTTTACATAAATACCTTGATCTTTGACTACTGTCCATAACCCTCCCTTACTATCTATTTCTATCTGGGTTATAATATTTTTAGGGAGTCCATTCACGCTGGTGAAGCAACTTGAATGTTGTAGCACAAATGTATTACCAGAGAATTCAATATCACCGGGATTAAAATATCTTATGCCCCCATTTGTTGCTATAAATACAGTATCTTCTCTCACGGCAAAATCCATAGGATATCCGCAGTTGGTATAAGCTTTCCATTCCGTTGATATATAAGAAATAAGTATCAGAAATATTCTTACTGTCATGTACATTGTTTAAAAATAAATTAAATGTTCGGGATATTCAAATCCTTGACCGAACAGTTACACCGCTTTAATTTTTAGCTGTGAAGTATTTCTTTACGCAGTCAGAGCTTGCTGAGCTTGTGGGAGTGTCGTCCAATATTTTGCGATACTGGGAAAAATCTATATCTCCTTTCAAACCCCGGAGAAGACGGGGGAGGAAGCTTTACACACGTCAGGACCTGAAAAGAGCGCTTATCATTAAAAAACTCCTTGAAAAAGGTTATACTCTTAAGGCAGCTTCGAGGATGCTGAGGGAGAACGATACAGAAGAAGTGATTCCCGAAGTTTATTCTACAATGATAAGAGAGATTAAAGACTTTTTAAAAGAACTCAAAGAGACTGTAAGCGAAATAAAAAGGGAGATACATGAATCGCTTGATAGTAGGAATAGTTCAGGGTCTTACTGAATTCCTGCCCGTTTCGAGTTCCGGACATCTTGTTGTGGCTCAAAATTTACTGGGTGTTAACAGACCTGGTATAGGTTTTGAGGTTTTGCTTCATGTGGCTACCCTTACTGCTATATTTGTGTATTTTTGGAGAGACATCCTTAAACTTTTTAGAAGAGAGAGAATTATCAAACATCCATTTTTTTATCTTTTTATTGCTTCTATCCCAGCAGGGGTGGTTGGTGTTTTATTTAATGAAAAAATTGAGGGATTATTTGAAACAGTTCAGTATGTTAAATATTTTTTCTTAGTGAATTCACTTATTCTTTTTACCCTCTTTATAACAAAAAGAAAGAAAGAAAAAACTATAAATTTAAAAATTGCCTTTCTTATAGGTATTGCACAAGCATTGGCCATTATACCGGGGATCTCTCGCTCAGGCAGTACTATTACGATGGCTCTTTTACTGGGAGTAAATGAACGGGAAGCTTTCAGTTTTTCTTTTCTTCTTTCAATTCCTGCTATTTTGGGGGCAGCCTTTTTAAAAGCCGGAGAGGTTGAGGCATTGAATATAAGTGGTTATATCTTACCGTTCTTTGCTGCTTTACTTTCAGGATTATTTGCATTGTTCGTTTTGAAAAGAATCACTATAAATAATAAAATTCAATACTTCGGTTTTTATACATTGTGCCTTGCATTGTTTTTGATTATTTTTGTCTAATTTTCCCAAGTGTTGACAAAAAATATTTCGTGAAATAAAATATGATTTAAAAATATGATTTATAGGTTTAAAAGAAATGGAGGCGAAAAAGGGGATATATTAAGCTTCTTATACCAGGGGTAATTATCTTTTATTTATCCTGCTGTGTTCTTGCGCGAACAATACTAAGTACCGTCAAAAATCCGAACTCGAGGGTGAAATTCAGGAAACTTTTAGTTATTGCGCCATTTTCAGATATAGCTTTAAGGAAACAAACTGAACATGTTTTCATTAAGAAGCTTAATTCATTAGGTGTTGATGCAATTTTAGGCATAGAGTTAATTCCACCAGTAAAAAATTATAATGAGCAAGAGTTATTAAACATCTCAGAACAAGACCATATAGAAGGAATTTTGGCAGTTGCATTGCAAGATTACTGGACTTCCCGGGTGTATATTCCTAAAAGCTCGTCATCCCAAGGCAATGTGTCCTTGTATGGTAACTCTCTTTATTACCAAAGCTATACGCAAGAATATGGTGGTTATTATGTTACCAAACCCAGAGTAAAATTTGAAATACGCCTTTTTGGAGTTAAATCTAACCAAGTCGCATGGATGGCAACATCATTCACAAGGGGTAACACTTTTGCAGATTATAATGATTTGGTCAACTCACTTGCAAAAGAAGTTATCAAAAAACCTAGAGAAGAAAATGTCATTGAGAAATGAAAAACTTCGTCTAACACAGAATAAAAGGTTCATGCTTTACGGCGTCAACCCAAACCTTTGCTTCACAAAAACTTCTTTTATACTGGAAACGCTGTAGAAAGGCTGCATGAGACATTCAGTTCTGCTGTTGCCCGGTTCCGGCCTTATTATGCTGGGTGAATATAAGAGAGGTTCTATGATCGCTGCATTTACAGGAGCATCAGCATATCTTGTCGCATACCTTTTGAAGAAAAAAAGATATACAGAAGCTCTCCTCTCATAATGTGTTCTTTTTAAGATTTTACATGGCAAACATTCAGAATACTCTGAAAATGAGGAGAAATAGAATTAAAAAATTTTGTTTGAAACTTGAGCGGGAGATTAAAGCACAACTCAGAATAAGACATCAGAAGAACTTGGATTAAATTAATTCTCTTTTAAAACCCTTGAAAGAGCCCATTATATACCTTAATCTTTAACACATGGAAAAATTTCGTATAGAAGGCCCTGTAGTTCTTAAGGGCAGTGTTGAAATTTCAGGAGCTAAAAATGCCGTTCTGCCTTTAATGGCTGCTTCGATTCTAATGGATACCCCCGTTGCATTTACCTCCGTACCCAGGGTTATGGATGTTTTTACCATGAAAGAGCTTCTTGAGAGATTGGGAGCCCAAGTGGAATGGACGGGAAACAGCACTATTTTGATAGATCCCACAACAATTGATAATCCTTTGGCTCCTTATGACATTGTGAAAAAAATGAGGGCTTCCATTTATGTTTTGGGTCCACTTCTGATGAAATTTGGGAAGGCAGAGGTTTCTCTTCCAGGGGGATGTGCATTTGGTCCAAGACCTATAAATTTCCATCTCGAGGGTCTTAAAAAATTAGGTGTAGATATTAAATTGGAGCACGGATATATTAAAGCTAGGCTGAAAAAACCTAGAGGAGCCCAAATTGTTTTTGACAAGAAATCTGTTGGTGCCACCATACACCTAATGATGACGGCGTCTCTTATTCCTGGGGAGACCATTCTACGGAATGCTGCTCTTGAGCCAGAAGTGGTACAAGTTGCCCATTTCCTGAAAATGGCAGGAGTTAAAATATATGGCGAAGGCACCGATACCATTGTTATAAATGGAGTTAAAAAATTAAATAAGGTGGAGGCAACCAAAGTGATCCCGGATAGAATAGAAGCTGGAACCTTTGCTGTAGCTGCCTATATGACTGGAGGAGAAGTTGAGATCAAAAATTGCATTCCAGAACATATAAGTCCTACTATCGAGAAATTAGAGGAGAGTGGAACAGATATTGTGGTAGATGGGGAGAGACTGGTAATTAAAAAGAGAAAAGGCAAGATTAAACCTCTTTTTATTTATACTCAACCTTTCCCGGGTTTTCCGACGGATATGCAGGCTCAGTTTATGGCCATGTTATCTGTTGCAGATGGAACCAGTACTATCAAGGAAGGTATATATCCTGACAGATTTCTGCATGCTTTTGAGTTAATAAGATTAGGAGCAGATATTAAGGTAGAAGACGGGACCGCGATAATTAATGGGGTGCCCAGACTCACGGGGGCTCCGATAATGGCTTCAGATCTAAGAGCCTCTGCTTCACTTGTCCTTGCCGGCTTAATTGCTGAAGGCACTACAATTATAGACAGGATATACCATCTGGATAGAGGATACGAGAATTTTGAACACAAATTGAACTTACTTGGGGCCAAAATAGAAAGATTTAATGAGTAAAGACAATAATCGCGAATTATCCGGGTGGAAATTTTTGGGTTCGATGCTCTGTTTTATGAAGAATTGCTGACTTTCTTATTCTTAGGTGTATACCCCTTGAGGTTCTTTGGGGAGAAAATAGAATGTCTATTGGCTATCCGGTTCCTGCAGTATCTACTGGAGAAAGTGTTGAAAAGGGCAGAATTTTGCAAGATTGAGCATAGGTTTTATTTGCGTGATATTATCAGGTTTACCAGGGTGACGAAATAAATGTTTGAAGTTTACGGAGTGCATTTTAGAATATAAATATGCAGGAGAAGGCTGACAAAAAGGAAAAACTCAAGGAACCTGTAAAAGTAGTTGATATTATACTTTTCACAATTGCCAATCTTGAAACAAAGGCCTGGGCATATCTTGGGCTTGTATCTCACCCGGAGACCGGTGAAAAACTTATGGACAAAAAACAGGCGAAACTGGCCATCGATAGCTTAGATGCTCTCTACCAACTGGTAAAAGAGGAAATTCCAGCAGATGAGAGAAAGAATATTGAACTTATGCTCACCAATCTCAGGCTAAACTATGTGAAAACTGGATAATCTTGACTGTCTAATACCTAAGCCTTAAATTATATAAGCTTTCATAAGCTCTTTGATAGATTTAAGCTGGCGTAGCTCAGTCGGCAGAGCAGGTGATTTGTAATCACCAGGTCGGGGGTTCAAATCCCTCCGCCAGCTGCTTGTGGAGGGGTACCCAAGCGGCCAAAGGGGGCAGACTGTAAATCTGCTGGCACAGCCTTCGGGGGTTCGAATCCTCCCCCCTCCACCATTAAGCGGGAGTAGCTCAATTGGTAGAGCATCGGCCTTCCAAGCCGGTGGTTGCGGGTTCGAGTCCCGTCTCCCGCTTTTTTTATTTGTTGACTTTTTAGCATTCCCCTATTATAACTTAACCATGGCACAATATAGTGAACTATTATTTTTTCAATTAGCTTATGTTCTTTCTCTGCTTTCAGATCTGAAAGAGAGAGAGGTGCTGGCCCATGGGCACAGAGTAGCTCAATATGCCAGAGAGGTTTTTAAAGCATTTGGTATTGAAGATCCAAATCTTTACTATATATCCTTATTTCTAGATATTGGTAAACTGGTAGTGCCCGATATAATCCTATATTCTCCCACAAAAATTGTGGAAGAGGAAAGGAAATTGTCAATGCGGCATACCATCGAATCCGAAAAGATTATAGCCAGTATTCCAATTCTCCAACGGTATGCAAAATTTGTCAGATGGCATCATGAGAGATATGATGGGAGTGGTTTTCCGGATGGTTTGAAAGGTGATGAGATTCCATTGGAGGCCCAGATACTGGGGATTTGTGACGCTTATGCTGCTCTTACTGAGCCTAAGCCCCAGAGAAAATCCTACACTTCTCAAGAGGCTATTAAAATACTGGAATCGGAAAGGAGTATAAAGTGGAATCCCAAAGTTGCAGATAGAGCACTTAAAATTTTTAGAGAATTTAAGATAAAGGATAAAGTACCTGTTGATATTAATCTATGGGAAGAGATAAAAAGGGATTATCGTCCTTCTACAGGGCCTCTTGTGGCACTGTACAGAATTGCAGATGCCATCGGCCAAATTATGGAATTTGATGATTTTCTCAACCTTGTTCTGGGAAGTGTTATGGAAGCCGTAAGAAAACCAGAAGCACATTATTTTATACTGATTCCAGATGATGAAGGTAAGCTCGTGGTGAGAGCTACCATTGGTGGTAAAGAAGAAATAATAGTAGGATTCAGATTGCCCAAAGGAAGAGGCATATCCAGTTATGTTCTTAAAAGTGGTAAAGCTATATTTATAAATGATGTAACAAAAGATAAACGCTTTTATCCCACTCCCGGAGAGAAGGTGGGATCTGCAATGGCTGTCCCTATGGTTTTCAAAAACGAGATACTCGGTGTAATAGTGATTGAGTCTCCAGAGAAGGGTGCTTTTTCTGTTGATGATTTCGAGTTTATAAAACTTGTTTCTGCTACACTGGCTGGTGCCCTGAAGGTGGCAAAAATGGTTAAAATGATCAAAGATTTGGCTTTTTATGATTATTTGACGAAAGTTCATGCTTTTGCCTATTTTGAAGAAAAGTTTCGTGAAATTAAGAAACTTGCAGAAAGAGAAGGGCTCAGATTTTCCATAGTGTTTATGGATTTCGATAATTTGAAGCAGATTAATGATAAATTTGGACACTTCGTAGGGGATAGAACACTGGAGAAGTTTGGGTTGTTTTTGAAAGAAAATCTACGTGAGAGCGATGTCGTGGCACGATATGGTGGTGATGAATTTGTTGCCATGCTAATTGGTGCCTCCACGACAGAAGCTAAACAGGTGATGGAGCGGCTTAAACACCTATTTAAGGAAGAGGTTTTGATTGTTAACGGTCATAAATTAGAGTTAGATTTTTCTTATGGAATCAGTGAATATAAAGTGGATTCATCAGAGCTCCAGGATCTTATTAAAATTGCGGACAGTAGAATGTACATGATGAAAAGGAAATCTAAAGAGTCCTCAGATAATCAATAAGTTTTTTCATGTCTTCAGGTAAGTCCGTCTCAAAGGTGACTTGTGCACCTTTACCGGGGTGATAGAAACTCAGGATTTTTGCATGGAGTGCTTGCCTGTCAATAATCTCTAAAATATTTTTAACCATTTGGTTATATTTTGAAGGTACACTCCTAAATATTTTTCTTGTATCTCTGCCCGAATAAACAAAGTCCCCCACAACAGGGTGTTCAATATACTCCATGTGGACCCTTATCTGGTGTGTTCTTCCTGTCTCTAACTTCACTTCCAGCAGAGTGGCAATCTCCCCATATCTTTTTAAAACCTTATAATGAGTGATCGCTGACCTGGATTTAAAAAATGTTACAGCCATTCTGGTTCTGTCAATTGGATGTCTTCCAATTGGAGCTTCAATTGTACCCTCGTCATTGGCAATCCTACCCCAAACTATAGCCCAGTAAATTCTGCGGGCTGTTTTCTCCTCCATTTGTCTTCCCAGACTACGAAGAGCTCTTTCACTTTTTGCCACTACGAGTAAGCCTGTGGTGTCTTTATCCAGTCTGTGTACCACACCGGGCCTCGTTTTATCGGAAGTTTTGGGAAGATCTCTATATCTGGCAAGAAGTGCATTAATTAATGTTCCCGTAATGTTCCCCTTAGCAGGATGTACCACCATCCCTTTGGGTTTATTTATCACAATAATGTCATTATCTTCATATATTACTGGAACTGGAAGGTCTTCAGCTATCACAGGAAGTTTTTCTTCTATTTCAAAACGTGCGTATATTCTATCTCCTGCTTTAATCTTATAACCGGGCTTGGATGGTTTGCCGTTTACGAGTACAACCCCTTCTTTTATTAATTTCTCCACGCGTGACCGTGATACTCCTATTCCACTTATCACAAGATAGACATCCAGCCGGGTGCCCTCCATTTTCTGAGATACTATTCTCTCGAATACCTTTTCCATTGTAATATTTTAAAGTTTTTTGTTGGCATAAAAAACCGCCGCGACATATGTCGCGGCGGTCCTCCTGTACTTTCCCTATCTTTTAGCTATTGGCCTATAATTTTAAGATTAGCAATGGTCTGGACTTTAACGGTGACTATTGTACAATGTGTCTGGGAAACACTTCCCAGCTCAATTGTACCATAATAATAGTCAGTTCCTCTAACTACTTTAAAAGAGTAGGTGCTATTTGTTGTTGCAAAATCATAATGAGTGGTTGGATCCGGAATGATGCCTGCCACAGGAGCTGTTCTGGTTATATAATTGGTTCTCCATCCAGCGTCTGGAACTGAAGAAGGTTTTCCTTCTTCAAAAGTGGCATTTACCACCTGGTCTACAGAGGCTAGATACTGAATTGTCCCTGTGGAACCGGAGGAGCCATCTGTAAAATAAAAATCGACATTGTCAGGGGCATTGGGATCTGCCATGGGATAGGTGGTTGCCGTCCAGTCCTGGGTGAAACCAAGACCAGAGTTTCCCGAAGCATTTAATTCAGCCAGAGTTAATTGTGCAGTAGTGACCTTTGGTACTGTGGATACCGTGACAGGATCGGATAGTGAATCCCCCAGGAAAGCATATAATTTATATGTTCCAACCTGGCCTTGCGGGTTGTGAGTAAAAGTGTTTTCAGAAGGATCAAGGGTATCAAGTAATGTATTTTCAAAATAAAGAATATATCCATCAATGTTATCAACTGGTGCTTCCCAGGTAAGTACAACTGTGATACCTCCACTT
>Ga0190349_1000018_pt1 | contig 69026 bp, 61 predicted proteins | sample 48721378_MG_FD_179798 | JGI IMG/M metagenome (GOLD analysis project Ga0190349, IMG submission 179798) | Hydrothermal vent microbial mat bacterial communities from Southern Trench, Guaymas Basin, Mexico - 4872-13-7-8_MG | ecosystem: Environmental > Aquatic > Marine > Hydrothermal vents >...
ATATATGACTGTTGTCAGCCACTGAATTTATTATTTTTCTCTCTTCTTCAGAGTTATATATAATAGCTTGAGGTTTGTTGAATAACTCTCTAAAAATGTCGAGATAAATAACAGGATCATGTTCGGCTGTAGGCACCAGAATGCTTTTGTCAGGCACAGCCTTTATCCCCCAAAAAGAATGATAATAACGGTAACTGAAGAAAATAAAATAATCATAATTATGGCGGTTATCTTCTATATATTGAATAAGTTGAGGAGAATAAGGTCCTTCTTCTTCCAGCCATCTTAGCTCTTCTTGGCGGCTGTGCCTGTTATTTAAAATATAAGATTGGATACGGCCGAATCTTCGCGGCTCTCTTTTTTTGGCTACAGAAAACCTTCTAATGGAAAGACCATTTATTACTTCCTGACCTTGATGATAATGATTCTTCCAGGTAATGTAATCATAAGCTCGGGTGGTTAAAACTTCCACCTGCCAGTGCTTACTCATATGCTCAGCTACCCAGCGGCAGTGGAGTTCAGCTCCACCGCTAATCTCCAAGCCATATCTCTGGACGACAAAAGCTATTTTCATCTGAAGAGGTGCTTCTCTAAAGCTTTCTCTCTTTTTCTTAAAAACTCAAAGTCTTTTTCCAGTATTCTCAGCTTAAGCTTTAAATCTTCTTCTTCTATTTTCAGTTTAGTTAATTCAACTACCATATTATGAGATAAATTATGGAGAAGTTTAATATATTCCCAGCCTTCCATTTTTCTCTCACGCTCATAAAGATCATCTATTTTCCTGTTAGTTTGGTCCAGGATGCGAACAGTATGCCTAAATTCATCGTAAACAGGCAAAATTAGAAGTTTTATTAGAGGAGAGAATGGTTTCATTACTGTCAACAGTATTTTCTTTAATTTATTCTTGAGACCTCCTGTTTCTTCTAATTCCGGACTAAACGAAGGGTACATTAGTCTTGCCCCTGAATTTTTCCTGCTTTCTTCTCTTGAGCGGCCTTCCTTAGCAATTTTTTGTTTAATTTGATCCATAATTCGAGCTACATCAATATTATCATAATCTATCTTTATCTCCTGATTATTTTCTCCAAATTCTTTCTTTTCCTTTTCCATAAATTATTCCTCCATAAGAAGACTATTGTTTTTTTCCTCTTTTAAACATAAAATCTTCATAAACACTCTGAACATCTTGGATATCAGGCAAAGGACGAAGCTTCATGACCTCAATTTCTTTAATTTCTTTCTCAGTTAAAAGGCCTTCTTTCTTTTTCTCTTCAATCCTTTTTTTGATTTCTTCCATGAGTCTTGTTTGTTCCTCTTTAGTCAAACACCTTATCTCCAGAAAGTCTTCCATTTTTTCCCTCTTACTTAATTTTTTACTTCCAGTCTGGCATTTTAATCTATTTAAACAAGAGGTTCAACATTAAAAAGGAAAGAAAAAGCCTCCTTTTTTTAATAAATAGCACATTGTTCAACATCCAACGTAATCCATAATCAATTACTTTATTATGGAAAAAATACCCTTCAAATCCACAATTGAAATGAAGGCGGCTATATGATTAAATTAGAAGGCTAATTGACTGTTCTCAGACAAAAGGATAAAAAATGGAAGATTTGAAAAAAAAGACGAGAATAGGCATAATCGGCGGATCAAAACCAGATAAGACCTCTTACCAGCTGGCCTTCCAAGTAGGTAAGTTAATAGGCAAAAAAGGGGGAATTCTTGTCTGCGGAGGGCTTGGTGGTATTATGGAAGCTTCGGCTCGAGGGGCTAAAGAGGCAGGCGGTTTAACCGTAGGCATCCTCCCAGGAATGCAAGTTTCAGATGCTAATCCTTATATTGATTTCCCAGTAGTTACTGGCCTCGGCTATGCCCGTAATTCCTTAGTGGCTATGAATGCCGATGTCCTGATTGCAATTAATGGCCGCTATGGGACACTAAGCGAAATTGCCTATGGGAACATTTACGGCAAAAAAGTTATTGGCCTGGGTACTTGGCCTATAGAAGGCATCCTTAAGGCTGGTTCGGCCCAAGATGCGGTGGAGTTGGCTTTTAAGTTTGCCAGTCGTAAATGAAAATAAATCTATCGGTATCTCTAAATCTTTCTCAATTGAGGATAATAAAAGTTTACTCCTAAAAGGAAAGATGAAAGAAAAATATAAGCTTGTCTTAAGTTACGATGGTACTGATTATTGCGGCTGGCAGCGACAGCCTGACAAAAAAACAATTCAAGGCATGCTTGAAGAGGCCTTGGCTAAAATAATCGGCCAGAAGGTGGCGGTCATAGGAGCTGGAAGAACTGACGCTGGAGTTCATGCTCTAGCCCAGGCGGCTCATTTCCAGGCGTCCACTCATCTTCAAGAAAAGGAACTATGGCGGGCCTTTAACGCCATTCTGCCTGGAGACATACGGGTAATTGAGCTGGAAAAAGTTGACAAAGACTTTCACGCCCGCCGTTTGGCCAAATCTAAAATTTATCAATATCGAATTATCAACTCTCCCTTGATAACCCCCTTTCTTTTTAGATATGCCTTTCACTGGCCAGCTCCGCTTGACTGGCAATCAATGGCTGAAGCTGCTCCTCTTTTTGTAAGAGAAGCCGACTTTTCTGGATTCTCCTCCAATCGATTTCTCAGGCCAATCCGTAAAGTGACAGCTTCAATTATAAACAAGAAAGAGTCCGAAATCATTTATACTATTGAAGCCAATGGATTCTTAAGATACATGGTCAGGACTATTGTCGGCACTCTCTTGGAAATCGGCAAGGGGAAAATGTCTCCCCTGGAAATAGATAAAATTTTCCATACAAAATCCCGCTCTCTGGCCGGCCCCACAGCTCCGGCCAAAGGGCTGTGTTTGATAAAAGTAAATTATTAGCTGAGATATTTGCCCATGACTAAAGCGTGTTCTTGAGGATGGGTATAATAATTTTTTCTTATGCCTAAGATTTCAAACCCTAATTTCCTGTAAAGATGCAAAGCGGCTGTATTGGAAGGCCTGACTTCTAAAGTAATAAATTCAGCTCCTTCTCTTTTTAATTCATTCATTACCTGGCGGAGGACAGCCTCAGCTATTCCTCTCTGCCTAAAATCTGGATGAACGGCAATATTACTGATTTGAACCTCTCCTTTTATCTTCCAATAAATTATATAACCTATGACTTTATCTAAATCTTTATGAACAATCACATAAGGAAAAGAAATGGAGCGGTTACTTATTTCTCCCAAAAAAGTTGCTTCCTGCCAGGGATTGGTAAATGACACTTTCTCAATAGCTAAGACTGAAGCTACATCTTTTTCTTCCATTTTTTTTAGGTAAAAAAAAGGAGTTAGGAGTTTGTCTTTTTTAATCTTTCTCCTCCGCTTGAGACTTTCTAAAATAGAGAGGCTCCACTTCTTCAAAACTCAATCCCCTATTATGAATAAACAATTCATAACCTAAAAGTCCGACTTCATAAGCTATAAAATAAGTCCGGGGTGAGAAGCGGGCTTTATCCTTAAGATATTGAAAAATCTTCTGTTTGTAGCTTTCCAGTCCATTGCCGATAAAATGAATAATCCGGTGGGCAGGAAGAAGAGAAAAGAATAAATCAGGTTTATAAGCTCCTTGGACAACTATTTCCTCCAGATGCTGAGCCTTCAGTTCAAAAAGAGCAGCGTAAATTTCCCCTTTCTTGGCGTCAACAACAGGTGAAACAAGGCGGGCTGCAGAAGAGCGCATCTTAAAAGCTAGGGCCTGCAAAGAAGAAATGGGAGCCACTGGCTTTCCCGAAGCAAAAGCAAAAGATTTGACAGTGCTCAGGCCAATCCTGATGCCGGTAAAAGACCCCGGTCCTACAGCCAGAGCAAAGCCTTCCACATGTTTAATGTCCAGAGCGTGGGCTTTCAGGACAAAATCTATGGCCGGAAGCAGTTTTTCAGAATGAGTTAAGGGAGATTCAAGATTAACTTCAGCCAGCAGCTTAGCACCTTTAAGCAGAGCCACTGATCCTGACCAGGTAGTAGTATCAACAGCAAGAATTAGCATATTTGATGGAACTTTATCTTAACTTCCGTCCATATCTGAATAATCCCCCGGCCAAGTATATTTGGTATTGGACATCACTCATGGACTCTAAAGTAAAAGAGATCTTTTTAGTTATGTTTATAGCCTGGCCCTGTCTGAAATCAACCTTGACTATATCTCCACTTTCCAATTCTTTATTCCTGACTAATGACTCAATTTCAGCACTCCTGAGCACAGGAAAGCCAGAATTAACAGCATTTCTAAAATAAATGGCCCCAAAAGAAGGAGCCATAATCATCGATATTCCCAGAGAAATAAAACAATCCACTGCCTGCTGTCTGGAAGATCCGGCTCCAAAATTGCGGCCGGCCACAATAATATCCCCGGCCGAAGCTTTTCGGGAAAAATCTTTCCAGCCTTTCAGACTTCCCAGAGCATATTGACCCATTTGGGCTACATCAGTAATGTAGAGGTATGCATTATGATAAATTTGATCGGTATCAATATCTTCCAGCAACTGACCTTGGCTATCACAAAGGACCCACAGCCTTCCTTTTAATCTGCTTTTTTTCACTTTATAAATCCTCCGGGCTGGCAATATGACCTAAAACACAAGAGGCAGCAACCACAGCAGGGCTGGCCAGGTAGGTTTGACCCTTACCTTGTTTACCGGCGAAATTTCTGTTGGCACTGCTTATTTGAATTTCGCCTTCTCCGGTAAGACCGATATGCCCTTCAGCACATCCTCCACAGCCAGGACTATCAATAATGGCTCCACTCTGAAAAAGTTCTTTAATCAGCCCCTTTTCCAGCATCTGTTGATAGACCAGCCTGGTGGCCGGGGCTATTTTAAGCATTATCCCAGGCTTTATTTTTCTGCCGGCTAAAATACGACTGGCCAAAGCAAAATCTTCCACTCGTCCATTTGTACAGGAACCAATAAAGCCAGAGTCGATCCTCACTCCTTTTAAGTCAGAGACCGGTCTAACGTTGGTTGGGGAAAAAGGAGCAGCTACCTGAGGCTGGAGACCATCAATGTCAATCCCAATTGTCTCAGTATAGTAAGCATCCTCATCAGCTTGAAAGGGATTAAATTCCACTCCTGAAACTTTTTCTATTTCAGCTTTTGTCTGAGCCTTAAATTCAGGGATAAAACCAATAATGCCGGCCATCTCAGTAACCATCGAACAGAGAGTGATCCGTTCAGCTAAAGAAAACTGCCTCAACGCTTCCCCATAAAATTCAATTGCCTTTAAGGCTGCTTTAGAAGTCCCCAGGTTTTTTAGGATAAAAAGAGTCACATCCTTAGCTGTGGTCGGAAAAGAAAACTTGCCCTTAAGAATAATTTTTACTGTTTCCGGTACCTCAAACCAGGTTCGGCCTGTTCTAAAGGCAAAGGCAATATCGACATCGCCCATGCCCTGACCAAAGCTGCCTACTGCTCCCAGAATGTTGAAATGACTGTCAGTACCGACAACGGTAGTCCTGGCTTTAGCCAAGCCCTCTTCTATCATAACATGGGAACCTATACCTTGATCAACATCAAAAACTTTTATATTCTGACGGCGAGCAAATAAACGACAAAGCTGCTGGTTATCGGCATATTTTAAAGAACAGGCCGGCGCACAAAGATCAAAAGTGAAAAAGGTTTTACGGCTATCAGCCACTGGTTTATCCCCATATTCCCTCTCGTAGTTGCGGACAACATTGGGGCCGCCGAAATCCCTGGCCGACCTGATATCCAGATCCAGCCAGACAATTTTACCAGGTCTGACTTCTTCCTGGGTATGGCTTTGAATGATTTTTTCGATAATAGTCTGACCCATTTTTTTATATATTCCTAAAGTTTTGAAGCAACTTCTCGGGCAACATCCAGTGTCGAAGAGTTACCCCCTAAATCATAGGTCCTTACTTTACCTTCTTTAATAACTTGGGCTACTGCCCTTTCCAAGTTTTTAGCTAAATCCTCCTCACCTAACCAATCAAGCATCATTTTTGTGGCCAGGAGCATGGCTATGGGATTCACCTTGTAGAGGCCGCTATATTTAGGAGCAGAACCATGGGTGGGTTCAAAAAGAGCATAATCATCACCTATATTCCCGCTGCAGGCAAAACCTAAACCACCTACCAATTGAGCTGAAAGATCAGAGATAATATCTCCAAACAAATTCTCAGCCACTAAGACATCATAATCTTGAGGATTTTTGACCAACCACATGGCCATGGCATCGATATTAGCTTCTCTGAACTCAATTTCAGGATACTCTTTAGCCATTTGCCGGGCTATTTCCAGGATAAATCCTCCTGTTTCTCTGAGCACATTCGGTTTTTCGACAAGAGTCACGGATCTCCGCTTATATCTCCGGGCATAATTAAAAGCTCTTCGCAGGATTCTGCTACAGGCTTTCTTGGTCATTATCCGGGTGGAAAGAGCAATTTCTTCGACAGGAACATCCTGGAACTTTTTCATTTTAGGGTGAATGAGCAAAGCTTCTCTTACCTGATCAGGCAGAGGGTAAAATTCAACGCCAGCATACATACCTTCAGTATTCTCTCTGAAGATAACCAAATCTATATTATCTCTGTAATTAAGGGGATTGCCCGCATAAGCTTTGCAGGGCCTTAAATTAGTATAAAGATCAAATTCCTGGCGGAGACGTACTATAGGGCTGAAATAGACATAACCCCTTCCTCTTAAATCAGGGTTAAGTTCTTTTAGAGCATCCTCCTTGGGCTTGGAAGTTATAGCTCCGAAAAGACAGACATCTGTTTCCTTAAGGAGGCTGATAGTCCGTTCGGGCAGCGGATTTCCTTCCTGACACCAGAATCTCCAGCCAATATCACCATAAACATAGTCCGCTTCAAGACCAATCCTCTCCAGAACTATCATGGCTGCCTCCATGATGTCCTGACCTACTCCATCGCCAGGCAAAAGAGCAATTTTATATTTACTCATTTTGTTCTACTCCTGTTTGTATTTTTCAGCTTTTTCTTAACGTAGGCAATAAGACCTCCAGCCTCAAGAATCTTTAAGATATAATCAGGCAGAGGCTCAAAGTTAAAGGATTTAGTTTTGGTTTTGATTTTACCCCGAGTAAAATCGATGGCAATTTCTTCGCCATTGGCAATATTCTCCACAGCTTGAGGGGACTGAATAACAGGTAGTCCCTGATTAATGGCATTCCGAAAGAAAATCCGGGCAAAAGATTTAGCAATAACCGCCTGCAGACCAGCATATTTAAGACAGGTGGCCGCCTGCTCCCTTGAACTGCCACAGCCAAAATTCGAGCCGGCTACAATAACATCACCTGGCCTTACTTTCTTTGAAAACTGAGGGTCAAGATCCTCCAGAGCATGAGCAGCCATTTCCTTAGGCTCTTGAATAGAATAAGTATATTTTCCGGGAAAGATAACATCTGTATTGACGCTATCTCCATATCTCCAGACTCTTCCTTTTTTCATAGATATTTCCTAGGGTCTGTGATTTTTCCTTCCAAAGAAGAAGCGGCCACAGTGGCCGGCGAAGCCAGGTAAATTTCAGCCTCTCTGCTTCCCATCCTTCCCCGAAAATTACGGTTGGCTGTAGACAAAGCCACTTCTCCTGGGGCCAAAACTCCCTCATGGGCTCCAAGGCAAGGCCCACAACCTGGATTTAAAATTAAGCAGCCTGCCTTGGATAAATCTTCCAACCAACCTGCTTGCAGTGCCTGGAGGTAGACCAGGCAGGAAGCGGGAATAATTATAACTCTCACTCCAGGATGGATGTTTTTTCCTTTCAAAAGTTTAGCAGCTACTTCCAGGTCTTCAGCCCGACCATTGGTGCAGGTACCTATCACTGCCTGATCGAACTTCAGCCCTTCCACTTCTGAGATGGGGCAGACATTATCTACCCTGTGGGGACAGGCAACTTGAGGGTCCAGTTGAGAAATATCATATCGAAGAATATCTTCATAATCAGCCTCTGGATCGGGAATAATGGGCTGGAAATCGCTCCTCGCCCTTCCAGATAGCCATTGTTCTGTTTTATTGTCAGGTGCAAAGAAAGCATTTTTGGCCCCCATTTCTGCCGCCATATTGGCCAGAACCAGTCGAGAAGAAAGGCTCATTTCTTTTGCTGTTTTCCCCCAAAATTCAACTGATCTGTAATTAGCTCTATCAGCTCCTTCCTGACCAATTATATGGAGAATAATATCTTTGGCATAAACTCCATCAGGGATTTTGCCTTCTATTTCAATTTTTATAGTAGGAGGAACCTTTAGCCAGATCTCATCTGTCGCCCATAGAGCGGCTACTTCTGAACGGCCGATGCCAGCGGCAAAAGCGCCCAAAGCTCCAGCCAAGGTAGTATGGGAATCGGCTCCTAAGATCAACTTCCCTGGCAAGGCAAATCCTTCTTCAAAAAAAACCTGGTGGCATATTCCCCGCGAAATGTCAAAAAAATTTTTTATTTTCTGGGCTGCTACAAACTGCCTGATTATCTTATGATTGAGAGCGTATTTTTCCGAGGAAGCGGGAACCACATGATCCAAAACGATAACCACCTTTTGGGGCCACCTCATCTTGGCCAGACCCAGCTTCTTAAACTCTTGGATAATAGCTGCTGAATTATCGTGAGAAAGAATGTAATCTGGAGAGACGGTAACAATATCACCAGCTTTAACATCTCGACCCGCCTTAAGGCTTAGAATTTTTTCGGTAAATGTCTTACCCAAATAATTTCTCCTCTTTTACTTTTATTCTAAGAAAATTTCAAAGTTAATAAAATCAGCATGATGGACGATGACCGCTTCCAACGTCCTTCTGGCCCCGTCTCCTTCTTTAGAATGCGCAGCGATAATATGAATGATTTCGGAGGGAAGCCCATATTTAGAAGCAAATGCAGCCCCAGATATGGGATGACGGATTAACTTGCCTTCCTCACTTTTGACAAATTTTTTAGCCTCTCTCTTAAACTCAAAAAGCTTACCCACATCATGAAGGAGGGCACCTGCTACCAGATAATCTTGGTTAAGACTGATTTTATCCCTGTATTCCTTCTTTAAAACTTGGCCAATTTTATACGCACAGATAGTAACAGCTCGGGTATGCTGGATTATGTTAACCTGAGCTTCCTCAATCAACAATGTGAAAGGCATGGCTTTCAGATCCTCCAAGGTCCAGCTTCTACTTTTTATTGCCTCCTGCCAGACCTTAATTGTTTGCTGACGAAGCTGGCTATCTTCAATAAGATTAAACTCAGGAATTAAAGATGTAATTCGACTGGCCATCATAAATCTCTCTCCGGGGGACCGTCATATTCATAATCCTGGGGATGGATCTTCCTCATTGGTTTCATTCTGCTCTTTTCTTCATGGATATGGGCTACCAGTCCAGGAACTCGCGCCATAATAAAGAAAGCATTGCCTATTTCTGGAGGTATGTCTAGCTCGCAAAGAAGAGCAGCTATGGCCCCATCGACATTTAGGGGCAGAGGGTGGCCCACAAGATCAGCTAATTCTTCTTCTATAGTTAAAGCAATTTTTACAAACTTGCCGGCCAGGCCAAGCTCCTCAGCCAGGGAAAAAAGCTTTTTAGTTCTCGGATCCTGAGAATGAAATCGATGGCCAAAACCGGAAGCCCTTTTTTTCTTATCTTTCATTTCCTTTAATATTTCAGCAACTGCTTTCCTGATGGAAATATTCTTGCTGGTTGCCCTCCTGTCAACCTCTAAAAAAAGTTGCATCCCTTCTTCCACTGCTCCTCCGTGGTAATGGGAAATAGCCAGAATGCCGGCGGCAATGGCCGCATTTAGCTCGGCTCCGGTTGAAGCTACAGTTCGAGCTGTTAAAACCGAAGGAGGACTAGCTCCATGATCAATTGAAGAAACGAGAATAGCCTCAATTAATTTACCTACTTCCACTGGAGGAAGTTCCCCCTTTAAAATCAGATAAATAGCTTGAGCAAAAGACACTTTGCCCATCAACTTGTCTACAGCATAACCCCTTACACAAATTTTATTGGGCTTAATATCGGTTATTGAGGTTTTCCAATGAAGTTCACTCATGGTTTGTCTCCTTAGGATATTTTTAAGCGCAGAGCTAAATTGGGAATATCAGAGATCGAATGAGCAATATGAACTCCAACCTCCCTCAATTTCTTGACTTTAGTTTCATAGGAGCCTTTAGAACCTTCAACAATAGCCCCCGCATGGGAAAATCTTGTCCCGGATTTAGCGGCTTTGCCACCTATAAAGGCAATAAGAGGCTTAGTAAATTTCCCTTCCTTAATTAAATCAGCTACTCTTTCCTCTTGTGTTGTCCCTATTTCCCCAAACATAACGACCATTTCTGTTTGCTCATCTTTTTCAAAAAGCTCCATAATTTCTGGATGAGAAAGGCCTAAAACAGCATCCCCGCCCACATGAACGATGGTACTCTGACCGAGGCCTACCTGAGTTAGATAATAGGAAATTGCTGAAGTCATGCCTCCACTTCGGGAACTGACCCCGATCGTTCCAGGTTGAAACCATTCTCTGGCTCTTTCGGCTCGACCTCCTATCATACCTAAGACTGCTTTCCCCGGACTGATCAGACCCAGAGTATTAGGTCCCACAAATCGAGCTCCTCTCTCTTGGGCAAAACTTATAATTTCCAGAACATCATAAATAGGCACTCGGTCGGGAATAAGAACAAGAAGTTTAATGCCGGCATCTATTGCCTCTAAGGCTGCGTTTTTGACTAAGGGAGCGGGAACAAAAATAACACTGATGTCGAGCTGACCAACTTTAGTCATAGCTTGCTGGACAGAATCGAAAACAGGAACTCCATAAACTTCTTTTCCTCCCTTCCCTGGAGTCACCCCAGCTACTACTTGAGTACCATAATCAAGCATCAATTTAGTTCGGACCATGCCTTCTCTTCCGGTAATTCCCTGCACACAAACTCTTGATTTTTTGTTAACCAGAATGGACATTAAAACCTCTTATTGGTTTAAAGTTTAAAGTTGAAAGTTTAAAGAAATTAACCTTAAACCTTCAACTCCTAACTTCCCACTCTTCACTTCTCACTTCTTACTTTTCACTTTTCACTTTAAACCTTAAACTTCAATCATTTCTTATCCTTGATAATTCTACTACGGTATTCCTTAAGGCCCAAAATAGGAAGATGGATGTAAAGAGCTGCTTTCTCATGAAAAGTGCAATAAATTTCACAGGCTAAACATTCTGTACATTTGCCTTTTTTGGCTTCTTCTTGAGTAATGGAGAGGATAGGTTTTCCCTCCTTAAGTCTTAATATCTGAGCACTGCATGCTTGAATACAGCCTTTGCTTTGGCAACTAGCACACTTCTGGTGGTCGATATAAACTTTCCCTGTTAAAGTCTCAAAAGAGTAAGCCGCAGGTGAAATCTCTGGCTCCTTTATAGGTCTTACTTTATGCTTTTTAGCCTTATTCTCCTCAATTAACTCTTCTAACCTTTGAGCGCAAAACTCAGGCGAGTCATCTCGGCCGTAGCCTTCTACTTTAGCCGCCAGATGACGCAGGTAATTACCTAAAATTTCGATGGCCTTTTCTTCATAGTTACCACCCAAGCGGATAACAGCCGGAATTTCAATCTTTTCCTCATGGAAAGCTTTCACCAATCCCCGGGCTGAATGAAATTGTTCCTGGCTGGCAACGCCAGAACCAGAGGCAAAATAGCCTTTGATATTAGGTTGGGAAAGGATAATTTTAGCGGCTCGATAGACCTTACTGGCAGCTGGATTACCGCTCGTATCACAATAATTAGCCAGTTTAAAGCCTCGGCTGAGGACAGCATCCATAGACATCATCGAACCACCGCCGCCAGCTCCATGAAAACCTATATAATTTTCTTTACCAGAAACATCCTCAACCATCTGAAAAAAATAAAAAGTGCCTCGATGATCTTTTTCCTCAACCCAATAAGCAATTTTTTCCAGAAGAGTAGGCGGACGGTCAAATTCTCTGGCCACTTCTATTTGCAGTTCAGGATGGCGATAGACTGCATAATCATCCACTACTATATGGCAGTCGGCAGCATAAATTTTATCGTCTTCAGTTAAGACCAAAGGATTTATCTCAGCTGAGCGGGCATCGTATCTGCGGGCCATCTTATAAAATTTCGTTATGAAATCAGACAATTTATGGAGGAGCCGAGCGGATATTCCTAATTGAAGCAGAAAATTGCGAACCTCATATTCCTGCAAACCACGCCGGACATCAACATATAGATAAGCAACTCTCTCTGGCTGGGAACGAATTACCTCTTCAAGACCGGTGCCTCCTACCGTGCTGAATATAAGAACAGGTTTTTTTTGGGCATCATCAATTATTAAACCAACAAAATATTCAGCCTTGATAGCCAGCTTTTCTTCCACCAGAAGCTTTTCAACCACAAAATTTTTAATCTTCGTGTCCAGCATTTTATCAGCCAGTTTCTCAGCCTGTTGAGGTTTCTCGGCAAATTGAATGCCCCCAAAACCAGCTCTACCAGTCAGCCAGACCTGCATCTTCAAGGCCACTGGCCTATCAAGTTGTTCAGCGATTTTACGGCCTTCAGACGCAGAAGAAACTACCTCTCCCTTGGGTACGGGCAAGCCAGCTTCCTTGAGAAGTTTTTTGCCTTGGTACTCATAAAGCCTAGCCATTTAAAGTTTCCTTAAGCCCTAATATTATTCAAGCAACAACATAATTTGTCAATTACAAAAGTATAAAGTATCTTTATTTTAATGACTGGAAAGGAGAGCTGATCCAGGCAAACAAGGTAAGGTTATGGCCTCTTTCGTGGAAATAAAGACAATATAAAAAGGGGAAATGGAAAATTCCTCCATTTCCCCTTATTTCCAGCTAAATTTTTTTCCCTATTCCAACCAGATTTTTACTGTCTCATCCTCTTCATAGACTTCAATCAGGGCTGTCGGCCCCAGTTTCTTGAGTTCAGCCAAAAGGGCTTTGAGATCAAGATCACATTCCTCGTTATGAATTCTCAGGGGTTTATCTTTAGCACATTTTAGAAAAGTTTCTACTAAAGAAAGAGGCAAAGTAATTCTAACTTTATCTTTTTTTGTTTTATTATCAGTAATCAAAAGCTTAATCCACTTCACTTCGCGGCCCTTTTCATAAGCAGGATTGGACTTGACAGCCTTTTTAATGGTTTGAAGATCGACATTTCTCTCAGCTAAAAGGACAGCAGCTAAAATAAGAGTTACTGATAAAATGATGACAATCAAAAATGCGGCTTTTTTCATTTATTACCTCCTTTAATCTATCCACATTTTAATAATTATCTCTTCACCTTCAATTTCGATAATATTTCCTTTTATTCTGGTTAATTCGTGGATAATCTTATCCAAATCATAGCCTTTTTGGCACATCAAAGCCTTTTCTTCTGCAGGAATTGCTCCCAGAGCTAGATCAGCCAGTGCCCAGGGGATATTTAAAGAAAGCTTCAGTTTTTTTTGCGGCTTTTCGTAAACTCTGATTTTTAATATCCTAGCCTGATTTCGATAGCTTTCCTCTTCAATGTCTTGAAGAGTGTCGGGATTAATGCGGAGCAAAGCGATCTTGGCTCTATCTCTGAGTCTAGGATCCTTCTCCTGAGCTAAAATCTCCTTTAGAACCGGAATCCCCTCAACCGCTACTTTCTTGTCTTTTGCATAACTTAATTCAAAAGCAGCATAATATCTTACTACTTTATTGGAGCTGGCTAACCTCTTTTCGATTTCTCCTAGATAAGACTTTTTCCCTTTTTGATAAAGCTCGGAGGCCAAGTCAATAATAGAAACTTCTGCATCTTCTCTCAGGCTCTGCTGATCAGACTCAAGCTTAAGAAACTCCTTATATGCGGCTAAAGCCCCCTCCTCTTTTCCTTCCTGCTCTTCCAAGCATTTAGCTTTATAAAAGACGGCTTGAGCCCTCCAGGGACTCTGAGGATATTTACTAATTAACTCTTCCAGCTTTTTCTGGGCACTTTCCCATTTTTCATCAAAAATAAGAATCTTAGCATCCTGGAAAATCTTTTCATCTGGCCGGATCTGGCTATGAACCTGAAGAGAGAATGAGGCTAGGAACAAAATTATAAAATTGATAATTATTATTTTTTTCACTTTAAACCTCACTTTCTTTAAGTTCTTTCTGCAATAATTTTATTTTGAGCAGGAGCTGTTTTTTTTCAATCAATCCCTGGATTCTTTGCAGCTCTTCGGCTGAGAGGTGGTCATTCATTTGCATCAGTTCATAAAAAAGAAGTTCAATCTGGTCACAAATCTCTTTAGCTTTAGCCATCCTGAACTTTCGCAACTGAGGATTGATATATTTTTTCTGGGAAAGAAGGTCTTTAGCTTTTTGATAGACATATTCACTTTTCCAGAATTTCTGTCCTTTTTCAGGCGGCGTTTGGACAAAATCTAACAACAGATATTGGCTTCTGTCCAGATAATCAAGAGTTTCCCTTCTAGCAATTTCCAATTCTGCTTTCTCCAAAAACCTGGGAGAAACTAAAACTTCCCCTCTTCCTGTAGTCTTGACCAAAGAAAGCCTGAAGATGAACAAAGTAGCCAAGGCGCCGATTAAGATACCAATCAACACCCCAGCATAAACTGGCCTCAATCCAGGCTGAAAAAGATAAGAAAACCACCTTTTCTCCCTTTTCTTTTTATCTAGGGATGCCTTTTTCTGATAAACAAACTCTGTTATCTCTGGCGCCAGATTTTCCCAATCCACCGTAGCCATAACCCGATCAATGTCAGACTGAAAGGAATTGGCTGCCTCCATAAACTGTTTTAACCTATTAAATTCTTGCCGGCAAAGGGAGCACTGATTAAGGTGAGCAGCTAACATCCTTCTCTTTTCCTCTGGAAGCTCTTGGCTGAGGAAATCCACCATTTCTTTCTTATATTTTTTACATCCCTTCATTTTCATCTCTCCAAATAAGGACTGATCTGCTTTTTCATGTTTTGCACAGCTTTGAAATGAAGTGATTTTACAGTCCCTAAGGAAATATTTAAAATTTGGGCAATCTCCCTATATTTAAATTGATTGTAATGTTTCATGACAAAAATCATCCGCTGTTTGGCTGTTAACTTCTGCAAACAGCGGGAAAAGATAGATTTCAAATCTAAAGAAGTAAAAGCATTATCATTGTTCACCAAAGGCAATACTTCTAACTCCTTGTTTTTCTCATATATGTTCTTTTTTCCATAATTTCTCCTGTAATAATCAATACATATATTTTTAGTGATCTGGAGCAGCCAATTTTGAAAATTTTTTCCTAGCTTAAACATATCCAGTTTCTGATATAAACGAAGGAATGTTTCTTGAACAACATCCAAGGCATCTTCTCTGTTATGAAAAAAAGAAAAGGCTAATAAAAAGACCTTCCTCTGATATAGAGCCGTAAGTGTCATAAAAGCTTCTCTATCTCCTTGTTTTATTTTTTCCAAAAGCACATAGGTATCCACTTTTTCGCCTGGTGTCTTTTTTCCCATTCTCAGTTCTTGAAGTTCCTTTCCTGCAAATTGGCTTAACAACTCCGTTCTTCCAAGCCAAATGAGAAAGAGATGATATTCTTCATGATTCTACCTGCTATTTAAACTTCAAAGTTTTCTACGGCAGAATCATAGAAAAGGTTCACTTTAGACAAATAATTAATTTTAGGCAAAGATATTTATAAATTAGCCTCAGCATTGTATTTGGCCGCAATAACCATTCTCCTCCCCATACCAAAAGCTTTACTGGTTACTTTTAATCCAGGAGGAGCTTGCCTTCTTTTATACTCGTTTCTATCAACAGACTGGATAACCCATTTAACTGTTTCCGGGTCATATTTTAGATCGAGTAAATCTTGAAGAGAATAGCCTTTGTCGACATAATAATAAAGGATCTGGTCGAGGATTTCATAAGGAGGCAGAGTATCTTGGTCTTTTTGGTCAGGCTTAAGCTCCGCTGATGGCGGCTTCTTTATTATTATTTCAGGAATTATTTTCTTTTTTCTGTTGATATAAGCAGCCAACTCATAGACCATTGTTTTAGGTACATCAGAAATCACAGCCAAGCCTCCGCTCATATCGCCATATAAAGTACAATAGCCAACAGCCAGTTCGCTTTTATTGCCGCTGGAGAGAACCAGATAACCAAATTTATTAGAAAGAGCCATTAAAATATTGCCTCTTATCCTGGCCTGGATATTTTCTTCAGTAATGTCTTCCTTCCGTCCTCGGAAATGATTCCGTAAAGTTTCAAGATAAGAGTAAAATATTTCAGAAATGGGGATTACCCTAAACTTTATGCCCAGATTTTTAGCAAGTTGCTTAGAATCTTCAATACTCCCTGGAGAAGAATAAGGACCGGGCATAGAAACGCCCAGGACATTTTCTCTGCCTATAGCTTCCGTAACCAAACAGCAAGTTAAGGCCGAATCAATCCCTCCTGACAGGCCTAAAACTGCCTTTGAAAATCCACATTTTTTCATATAATCTCGAACACCCAGAATCAAAGCTTGACAAACACTTTCAATTTTTTCTTGGGGATGATAATGCCCAGTTCTGCCCTCTTGGCTCAAATCAACTGTTTCTACGTACTCTCTGAATGAGGGAAAGACCTTGATGAAATTTCCTGCCTTATCACAACTCATGCTCCGACCATCAAAAATTAACTCATCGTTGCCGCCTATTTGATTAACAAAAAGAAAAGGAATTTTATGTTTGCTGGCATGAGTTTTGATAATACGATATCGAATTTCTTCTTTTCCTATACAAAAAGGAGAAGCTGAAATATTAATAAAAACGGTAGCCCCCTTCTTGGCTAAAATTTCCATTGGATTAAAAGGATAATAACGGTGAAGCCACAATTCAGGGTCATTCCAGGCATCCTCGCAGATAGAAAGGCCCAGTTTTTCACCTTTGAAAGAGATAATATTAATCTCTGGAGCAGGATCAAAGTATCTTTCTTCATCAAAAACATCATAGTTGGGCAGCAAAGATTTATACTGATGCCCAATTATTTGGCCTTGATAAATTAGGAGGGCAGAATTAAAAAGACCCTTGCCTGTCCTCTGGCCAGTAGGCCAAGGAGCACCCATTAAAATCCCTATCCGAGGATACTTAGTTGAAATTCTGGTCAGCTTTCTAACAGCTTGTTGACTTCTTTCAATGAAAAAGCTTCTCTCCAGAAGGTCTCGCGGAGGATAGCCAACCAGAAAAAGTTCCGGGAAAATTACCAGGTCCGGTGAATCAGCTTGAGCCAAAGATAAGGCTTTTTCAATCTTGGCCAAGTTACCTTCAATGTCACCAATAGTTGGATTGAGTTGAGCCAGAGTAGCTTTCATTTCCCTCTCCTTTCTTTTAAAAAGCCTTCTTGTTCTAGGTTACGAGCAGGCCATGAAAAAAATATTAAGAGAAGTCTTCAAATCAAATTACATTCCTTGGCTTTCAAGTTTAAAAATCTATGAATAAAATCTGCTAAAGCTATCAATCACTCCTTGAAAGAAGCTGCCCTTCATTTATAACGAATCCATTTAACAATCTCTCTAAAACCGGGGCGCTTGCCATACATAAGAATTCCTACCCTGTAAATTTTGGCAGTAAGCCAAACCATAAAAAAGATGGTTAAAACAAGGATTAAAACAGAACTGCCTACCTGAAGGAAAGGAGGAAGCAATATACAAATGCGGAGCAACATTAAAATGGGAGCAAAAAAAGGAACTAAAGATAAACTTATAGCCAGCGGACTGTTAGGGCTTCTTATGACATACATCATAAGAAGGACAGGAACAACTAAAAACATAGTCACTGGGAAAAGAAGTTGCTGAGCCTCTTTTTCGGAATTAACCATAGAACCAATCGCAGCGTAAAAAGTGCCATAAAGGAAATAGCCCAGGATGAAGAAAATAACAAAATAAATAAAAATGTAAGCAGGAATACTCGGCAGTTTAAAACTCGAAGCAGCCGGAACAAAAGAAGCTATCAGGGATTGGCTGTAACGGGAAGCCAAGAAACCGAAAAGAGCCCAGATGGCATATTGGGTAAAGCCCACAGCTCCAATCCCTAAAATTTTTCCGACCATGAGTTGGAAAGGTTTTAAAGAGGAGAGGACAATCTCTACTACTCTAGAATTCTTTTCTTCAATAACTCCTCGCATAATGGCTGCTCCATAGAAGAAAAGAGTCATGTAAAGAATGATAACCAGCAAATATGAAATAATAAATGTGCCTCCAGTCTCTTCCTCTTCCCCCCTTTTGGTTATCTTAATAGTTTTTAATTTAACCCCTTTAATATAGCGAGCTATTTTGGCTGGATCCAGGCCTTCCTTTAGCAGTCTTTTCTCGACCACAACATTGGTCAAAGCCTGATGAATGTCTTTTAATTTATCAAAATCAGAAACATGCTGGGAAACATACTCAGCTTCGCCTACTTCCAGAATATCAAAAGGGATATAAACATAAGCAGATAATTCCTTTTCCAGAACTTTCTGGTTTAGTTCTGACCGCCAGTATTGAGGATTCTGAGAAATCTGAAATTTTTGAAGAAGATAGCGGCGACGGCCGTCTTTCAATTTATAATCAAGTTTTTTATCCAAAGCTTCAAAAACAGTCTGACTCATATCAACTATGCCAATTCGCTCCTGCTGGCCAACAGAAACTACTGAGACCAGAATAGGAATAAAAATAAAGGAAGCAATCAGGATAGGGCCAAGAATAGTAGCAATGATGAAACCTTTAGTTCTTACTATCTGCAAATATTCTCTTTTAATGACTGATAGGACTTTTTTCACCTTTCTCTCCAACTATTTGGATAAAAATAGCATTCAGGCTTGGTTCTCTTACTTCAAATTTATTAATCCTAACTTTGCTGGCTAAATCCTGAAGAAGAAGCTGAGTATCAGCTTCTTCCTGCAGCCTGATTTCGACTGACTTCCCATAATCATCCAGCCTATCAATATAAGAGTAGTTCCTGATGAAGCTTATCTCTCCTTCATAATCAACGATAACAGTATTTTTACCGTACTGCTTTTTGATGCTATTTAGACTACCTTCCAAGATCTTTTCAGCCTTGTTAATAAGACAAATATTGTCACAGATCATCTCTACCTGCTCCATCCGATGGGTGGAAAAGATAACTGTTCTTCCTTCTTTTTTCATTTCCAGCATTATATCTTTCAACAATTTGGTATTAACCGGGTCTAACCCAGCAAAAGGCTCATCTAAAATTATCAATTGAGGCTGATGAATAACGGTCACAATAAACTGTAATTTCTGCTGCATTCCCCTGGAAAGTTCTTCTACTTTTTTAGAATGCCAGGGAGCCAGATCAAATCTTTCTAGCCAATAATCAATCCTCTTTAGAGATTCATTCCTTTTCATTCCTTTCAATTCGGCAAGGAAAAGGAGAAGTTCTCCTACCTTCATTTTAGGATAAAGCCCTCTATCTTCAGGAAGATATCCAACTCTGGACTTCATGGCCTCATCCATCTTGTGGCCCAGAACATTTATCCTGCCTTCATCAGGAAGAATAATATTCATGACCATGCGGATGGTCGTAGTTTTACCTGCCCCATTGGGACCCAGTAAGCCGTAGATAACTCCTTGCTGAATGTTGAAAGTCAGATTTTTAACAGCATAAAAGTCGCCAAATTTCTTAGAAACATTCTCTACTTCAAGAGCTCTCATTTCTTCCACCCTTTTTTTCCCTGATTTTAGTCAAAATCTCATTATTTAATTTTTTATTAACCTTTTAAAAAATAATAATAACCAAAAAAAAGTAAAAATGAAACGGCAAAAAAATAAACATAAAAAATAATTAAAGCGGCCCGCTGAGGACAGCGGGCCCTACACGTTGTATTCGTTTCATTTCTTTACTTTCAACTTTAAACTTTATACTTTAAATCCTTTACTTCTCAACGTTAACTCTTCACCTAGTTAAAACCACAGGTTGCTTTTCAACTTTTCTTGTGTTAATTTTGAAAAAAGAAATGATAAGATTTGGTACTTCTGGCTGGCGAGCGGTGATGGGAGAAGAATTTACTTTCCAGAACGTAAGATTGGTAGTTCAGGCAATCGCCAATTATCTTAAAAAAAAATATCCAGAGCAAAAACTATCCCTCATTGTCAATTACGATACCAGGTTTTTATCAGAAAGATATGCAAATGAAGCAGCTAAAGTATTATCTCATAACCAAATTCATGTCTACCTGACTGATAGAGACGCCCCTTCCCAAGCACAAGCTTACCAAATAATAAAAAGAAAAACTCATGGCGGAATAAATTTTACGGCCTCTTTTAACCCGCCTGAATATAATGGTCTCAAATTTAATACAGCCACAGGAGCTCCCGCTCTACCCCAAATAACTGACAAAATAGAAAAAGAAGTAAAACTTTTAGCCAAAGGAGGTTCTTTTTGCCCTTACTATCCAAAGGGAGAATTTATTGAAAAAATAGATCTTCAATTAGACTATCTGAATTACATTCAAAATAAAATCAACTTTAGCTTAATAAGAAAATCAAAAATTAAGATTGCCGTGGATTTGCTTTACGGCACGAGCCGTGAATATCTGGACGAAATTCTTGAAGAAAACCAAGTGCCAGTAGAAGAAATCCATGGTTATATCGACCCTTATTTCGGAGGTATTACCCCCTCTTGTTCTGAGGAAAATCTGAGAGAATTAAAAGCTATTATTCAGGAGAAAAAATGTCAGCTGGGAATCGCTACTGACGCTGATGGAGATCGGTTTGGAGTGGTTGACGAAAAAGGAAATTTTATTATTCAAAACTTAATTCTTTCTTTATTATTAGATTATATTATGACCCATAAAAAATGGCGAGGAGGAATAGCCCGCTCAGTGGCTACCACTCACCTAGTCGATCGGATCGCCCGCCGCTTTGATCTCCCCCTTTATAAAACTCCCGTAGGATTTAAATATTTAGCTGATCTCTTTTTAAAGAAAAAGATAATTTTTGGAGGAGAAGAAAGTGCCTGTTTAGCTATCAAAGATCATCTTCCCGAAAAAGACGGTATTTATGCTGGTTTGTTAGTGGCTGAAATGATAGCAGCTACAGGAAAAAGCCTATCTCAGCAAATCAAAGAATTATTCCAAAAATATGGAAAAAGGGTTGGCAAACAAAAGACCATACGCTTGACTCCCACTAATGAAACAAAACTAAAAAAGCTGATAAAGAACCCTCCACTTAAATTTGCCGGAAGAAAGGTCATCAATGTAGAGACCATAGATGGCATTAAGCTCGACTTTAGTGATGATGATTGGATTCTTCTTCGTTTTTCAGGCACTGAACCTCTTATTCGGTGTTATGGGGAAGCCGGTACCAATAAAGAATTGACCAGGTTGATGCACTACGGGCTGGAGGCCATCTCTTGAGAAATAAAGCAGAAAAAAAGGCTACTTTCCGCCAGAAACTATTAGGTATTGCCTTGGTTTCTCTCTTTCTTATTTTAATTATTGTTTCCTTTTTCGGAAAAAACGGGCTACTCGAAATGCAACACTCTAAGAAAAAATATTCGGCACTTATTCACCAAATAGAGCAGCTTAAGAGTCAAAAAAAGAAACTTGAAAAGGAAATCAAAGCCTACAAAGCAAATCCCCAAGCCATCGAAAAAAAAGCACGGGAAAAATTATGGCTGATGTTACCGGATGAAATCGTCATTATAAAAAAAGAAAAGTAAATATAATTTCACTTTATGTCCCAATTACCTGAAAAAAAGAATATTCAATATTTATTAGAAGGCCTTAATTCTGCCCAAAAAAAGGCTGTAACCCATGGCCAGGATCCTCTCCTGATAATCGCCGGGGCCGGAACCGGCAAGACTAAAGTTATCACCCATCGCATCGCTTATCTTATTGCCTCCAAACTGGCTAAACCTGAAGAAATACTGGCGGTGACTTTCACCGAAAAAGCAGCCAATGAAATGGAGGAGCGGGTTGACCTTCTAATTCCTTATAGCTATTCTTTCGTCGAGATCAGCACTTTCAATTCTTTTGGGGAAAAAGTCTTGAGGAATTACGGCCTGGAAATTGGTCTTCCCCCTGACTTCAAGCTTTTAGATGAAATAGAGCAGATTATCTTTTTTAGAGAACACCTTTTTCAATTTCCCTTAAATTATTTTCGCCCTCTGAGTTCTCCCTCAAAATACATTCAAGATATTCTAAGCACCATAAAGAGACTTAAACAAGAAGACATTAAGCCTGAAGAATATCTTAATTACGGCAAACAGCTAATTAAGGATGCCTCTGACCAAGCTGCTAAAGAAAATGCTTTAAAACACATGGAAATGGCTCAGGTTTATAAACGCTATCAGGAAATATTAAGGAAGGAAGGGAAAATTGACTTTGAGGACCAAGTCTGTCTGGTGGTCGAACTTTTCAGGCAAAGGCCTTCAGTCCTTCAAGAATTTCAGGAGCGATATAAGTACATTTTAGTCGATGAGTTTCAGGATACAAATTACATTCAGTTTGAGCTCCTCAAGTTATTAGCGGCCAAACATAAAAATCTAACCGTTTGCGGTGATGATGATCAGAGTATTTTCCGCTTTCGAGGTGCCTCTCTGAGTAACATTCTCAATTTTCAGGAATTTTATCCAGAGGCCAAAAAGATAGTCCTTACTAAAAATTACAGATCCAGCCAAGCCATCCTAGATTCAGCTTATCAACTCATCAAGCATAACGATCCTTTCCGCCTGGAATCCAAATATAATATAAATAAAAAACTCGAAGCTTCCGCCAAAAAAGAAGAAGATAAATCCATCCATCTCCTTCAGTTTGACAACGTCTCTCACGAAACTGACAAAGTAGCTGAAATTATCCAAGAGAAAATTGAGGAAGGATACAGTTATGGCGAAATAGCAATTTTAGTCAGAAGGAATGCCGATGCTGAACCCTTTCTGCGCTCTCTTAATATGAAGGAAATCCCCTATCGCTTTTCTGGGAGCCGCGGATTATACGCTCAAGATGAAGTAAAAATTCTTGTCTCTTTCATTAAAGCTGTAACTGATTTTGAGGATAGCAAAAGTCTCTTTTATTTAGCTCTTTCCCCTGTTTATCAAATAGATCCTTATGATTTAACCCTTGTTTCCAACTATGCTCACAAGAAAAATATCCCCCTCCACCAAGTTTTTAAAGAAATATATGAGGGCAAAAAAAAAGTAGATATTTCAGCTACTACTATCCAAAAAATCAATAAAATATTCCAAGATTTGCTCTACTTTATCCAACTTTCCGCCTCCCAGAATGCAGGTAGAGTTCTTTATTCTTTCCTGGAAAGGACAGGTTATCTCAAAAGCCTGGTTGAAGGCGGCAGGCTTCAGGATGAACTAAAACTCAAGAATATTCGTCTTTTCTTTGACAAAGTAAAAAACTTTTCTCAACTAAGTAAAGAAGATTCCATCTATGCTTTTGCTGATTATCTTGACCTCCTTCAAGAAGTGGGAGATAACCCAGCTACAGCCGAAGCAGAGTTGGAAGAAGATGCAGTTCAAGTTTTGACTGTCCACAAAGCCAAAGGTCTGGAATTTACTATAGTTTTTATGGTCGGTCTAATCGCCGACCGTTTTCCTGGTAGAGACAGGAAGGAAAAAATACCTATACCAGATGAAATTTTAAAGGAAGCTCTCCCTCCAGGGGAAAATTATCTTCAGGAAGAACGCCGGCTTTTTTATGTGGCCATGACCAGAGCCAAGAAACATCTTTATTTAACTTGGGCCAGAGATTATGGTTTAAAACGTTTAAAAAAAATTAGCCCTTTTGTTCTCGAAGCTTTTGATCTCCTTCAAAGACCAGAAGAGACTCTCCGTTCTTCTGTTCTTGAAGAAATAAAAAGGTATTCACCTCAGCCGCCATCGCTTTCCTCTAAACAGGTTTTAAGCCGTAATAAGCTTTTAACTTTAAGCTATTTCCAGGTGGATGATTATCTCACCTGTCCCCTTAAATATAAATTCAGACATATTATGAAAATTCCAATTCTTCCTTCCCATACTCTCGTCTTTGGAAGAGTTCTCCATAACACTATTAACTTCTACTTAAAAAAAAGAAAAATGGGCAAAAAGATTAGCCAAGAAGAATTGCTCCAAGAATACGAAAAAAGATGGATAAACGAAGGTTATCTCAGCCGGGAACACGAGGAAATGAGGAAAAAAGCAGGAGAATTAGCCCTTCGCCAATTCTATCGGAGAGAAGAAAAACAAAAAGCGAAGCCCGGTTGGCTGGAAGAACCTTTCAAGTGGCAAACTGATAATATTAAATTCATCGGTCGTTGGGATAGAGTAGACATTACCCCTAAAGGAGCAGTCATTATTGACTATAAAGCCACTCAAGTTAAAGATCAGAAGGAAGCTGATCAAAAAACTAAAAAAAGCCTGCAGATGGATCTTTACGCTTTATCTTTTATCAAAAGCCAGAACATCCCTCTTCTTGAAACCCGTCTTCATTTCTTGGAATCTGATCTTGTTGGCCGTGCTCAAAAAAAAGAAAAAGAAATACTCAGAGCCATGGCCAAAATTAAAGAAGCAGAAGAGGGTATTCGTCGTCAGCATTATGAACCTAAACCTGACTGGCACAACTGCCGACTGTGTGAATTTCGTCTTATTTGTCTCTCTTCTTATGTTTATTAAAGCCAAAATAGGGGAGGGTTTAGTCTTCAGTTTTAAATTATGGGGAAAAGTTGCCCGCTTGAATCTCTTATGCTTTGAGAGAAGAAGGAGCAATTGTCAATTATTCTGGAAAAAATAAAAAGGCATAATAGCCAAGATATTATCTTTTTCTAAAACTTTAAGCCGAGAAATAATTTCCTTGAATTGAGGCTGAAACTCACTTTTTTCGCGGATTAACCTCCTGCCAAAAAGAGCCTGCCAAAAAGAAATCTTTTGGGGCCAAACAACGAGCCTAACTTCCTCCTCGGCCGGAATTCCTGCCAATTTTTTAGTTATATTAAGGGCTGTGGTTAGCCCTCCTATTTCATCTACCAATCCTAGTTTTTGAGCCTGGCTGCCTGTCCAGACTCTGCCTTTTCCCAATTTATCTATTCCATTTTTACTCATTTTTCTTCCCTGAGCCGCTTTAGTCAGAAAACGATCATAAATCCATAGAATTTCATCTTTAAGTATTTTTCTTTCCTCTCCAGTAAAACCTCTAAAACTTGAAAAAAAATCAGCTTTCTGACCATAAATTAATTTTTCTGAAGTTACCCCTAACTTTTTATAGAGCCCAGCCAGATTAAATTTACCAGCCAGAACTCCAATCGAACCAGTCAAGGTTTGGGGTTGAGCCACAATCTTATGAGCAGCCATAGCTACCCAGTAACCTCCAGACCCGGCCACATCTGACATGGAAACAACAAAGGGTTTTTCTTTCTTGGCTAAAATCACCTCTCTCCAGATTGTATCTGAAGCAACGGCTGAACCTCCTGGACTGTCAACCCGAAAAACTATTCCCAGGATAGATTTGTCATTTCTAGCTTTTCTTATCCATTTAGCTATGGTGGAGCTGCCCATTGTTTGATAAAGGCTTTGCCCGCTGTGAATAAGACCTTGACCATAAATAAGAGCTATCTTTTTCCCTCTATTTAGGCCTAAAGAACTGGGTTTTACCCTTAAATACTGCCGATGGCTGAGACGAGTAAGTTTTCTTCCCTTTTCTCTAAGCAATTCCGCCAGTTGATCTTCAAAAAGGAGCTTGTCTACCAAGCCGGCTTTGAGGGCTTCCTCTCCCTGAAAAAAACCACGGTCAATTAAATTACTCATAGTCGATTCACTTTTTCCTCTGGCTTCAGCAATTGTCTTTGAATAATAATTAAAAAGACCAGAGTAAATTGATTCCATCATCTCTTTATGAGCTGGAGTAAAGCCTGTTTCTGTAAAAATATTATAAGCAGTCTTATATTGTTCAACACGTTCAAATTGAGCTTCAATACCTAGCTTATTTAAGGTGTTCTTAAAAAAAGGAAAGTACCCTCCTATACCGTTAATACCTAACCATCCCAAAGGATGAAGAATGATCTTATCGCAAGCTGTGGCCAGAAAATATTCTTTATCAAATTCCGGGGCCTCCTCTATATAAGCATAAGCCTTTTTACCCGATTGCCTAAAATCTAAGACAGCTTGCCGCAGTTCATTTATCTTGGCCCAATTACACTGAAGATAGCCAAGGCGAAGGAGAAGAGATTGAATCCGATCGTCTCTTTTGGCTTTGCGGATATTCATCCACAAATCGTACATAGAAAGTGGTTCCTGTCCAAAAAGTAAAGTAAAAAAATTAGGAATAGCTCTTTCTGCAATTTCTCCTGATAAATTGAGCTCAAGGTAGGAATGGGCTTTAACTGCGGGAGGTCGGCCTACCATATAGTAAAAAAAGGTGGCTGCAGTAATGACAATCAACAAGAGAAAAATTAAAAATATAATCAACACATATTTTCCTTTTTTCATCTTTCCTCCTCAAAAATGAAAATCTTCATCTCAATCTTATCTTAAACTAAATATATCAGAAAAAAAATTTTTATGGAAAGAAAGAACTTAATCAAAGAGTTAAAACAATACACTTTAGAGCTGAGAGCCTATTCCCAAGACTCGGAGACATTGTTAAAACCGTGATGAGTGAAATTGCTCCCAAAGATTGATTTCTCCTTTGATTTAGAAGAAAATATAGTCACATGAGAAGAATAATAAAGATGATTAGCCTAATGGGGATAATGGCTGGTTTTATATTATCATTTTTATTCCTGGCCTCAGCCGAAAATGATATTTACACCCGTCTTAGATTGAAAATGGTCAAAAACCAGCTGGAAGCTCGAGATATAACCGATAAAAAAGTATTAGAAGCCATTGCCACTGTCCCCAGGCATCTTTTTGTCAGCCCTACTTACCGCAGTCGGGCTTACGAAGATTATCCCTTACCCATAGATGAAGGACAGACAATTTCCCAGCCTTACATCGTAGCTTTGATGACTCAATGCCTTAATTTAAAAAAAGGTGACAAAGTCTTAGAAATTGGCACCGGCTCTGGGTACCAAGCTGCTGTCCTGGCTCATCTTACAGACCAAGTGTACTCAATAGAGATAAGAAAAAATCTAGCTAAAAAAGCATCTGAAACTTTAAAGAAACTTAATTATAATCAAGTTAAAGTCAAATGGGGAGATGGTTATTTTGGCTGGCCCGAGTATGCTCCTTTCGAGGCAATTATTGTCACCTGTGCCGCCAACCATGTTCCTCCTCCCCTTTTAAAGCAGCTTAAAGAAGGCGGCAGACTGATTATTCCTCTCGGAAGTACTTTATACTTTCAGACACTTACTCTCATCACCAAAATAAAAGGGAAACCTCGTGTTAAACACGTTTTAGGAGTCCGCTTCGTCCCTATGATTGGAGAAGCCCAGAAAAAGAATGGCCGCTAAATAGGCCACTGCAGCCAAGAAAAGAACCAAACTATATCCTGTCCAGAAGGCAATCATTAAAGCTGAAATTGAATTAACTACAGAAGAAAAGCCGTTTGTAGCCCAGGCCCAGGGGATAATTCTTTTCTCCCTAGAGGCTATCATTCTGATGCCAGTTGGAAAAGGAAAGCCCATCAAAAACCCAAGAGGGAAAACAAAGAAAAAAGTTAGAACCACTTTCCCTGGAAGAGAAAAACCAAGGAATGTTTTAAAGAAAAAAGGGGAAAAATAAAGCTCTGCCAAGATAAAAACAGCGCACAAACAGAGGCTGAGTCTCAACTTCCGCTTGGGGTTCTCTCCCAGAATCTTTGGGGAAAATAAGCTGCCAAGGCTGGAAGAAAAAAGAAGGGAAAAAATGATGGCAGCTCCAGCATAAAGAGGATGACCTAGAAAAAGAATGAATTTATGGATATAGGTGATCTCAACAAACATAAAAGCCAGGCCAATCAAACCAAAATAGCCCAGTATTTTAGGAAAATTGCTCTTAATTGACAAAGACTGAGTCCGCCAGACAATTAAAGGTAACCAGATCATGATGATGGCTAAAATTATTGCCTGGATGAGTAAAAGAAAAACCAAAAATTCTCCTTGGAGAAAGGGCAGCCATCTTCGACCGAAGGCTTGATAAGTATCTTTCCAACGACTCCATTTGAAAAAATTAAAAAAGAAAGGACGATCATCTGAAACGGGCCTAATATCAAAGAGATAAGATTCATAGAGTTCTTTTCTGCTTGAGGGATTGAGGAGCTGAAGTGTATACTTATAATAGAGAGGCTGATTAAATTTATTATAGAGATTAGTCTCTGAGGCCTTAATATTTGGATAATATACCAAGTCAAATAGACATCTATCGGCAAAATCCTTTAATTTTTTTATGTCTGTCTTTTGAAAAGGTGTTTTTTTGATAAAATAACTTATAGTGCCCCAGCTTCTAATAGCTATTAGTCTGGAAAAAGGATTAAGGCCATTCCTCTCTAAAGCTTCTATCAAAGTAGCTAGAATTCTCAATTCTTGACGAGGAGGAGGGAGAAGATAAAAGCTGAGGCTGAGAACTCCTTGAGACGAAAGGCTGTGGAGTGCTTGCTGGAGAGAATCAAGAGTAAAGAGATAATTCTCCCCAAAACCATATAAGCCTGTGCTGGATGAACCAAAAACGTCAGTTAAAGAAAAAATTATTAGGTTGTATTGATTTTTTTCTTTTTGAAGAGCAGACCTACTTATAGCTGAAACAGACCGAACATATCTGCGGTTATAAAGATTTCCGCTAAAAGCATTCAGCTCCTGTCTTATCAATTTGACCAGAAGCGGATTGCTCTCGATGACTTTAATTGAGGAGGATTTAAAGAACATGGCCATAAGCACATCTAAACCTCCCCGAGGCTCAATAATCAAAGTTCTGGGCTTAGAGACAAGGGAATAAGCAAAGGAAGCAGGCAGAAACTTAAGAAACTCTAACTTCTTGGCCTCCGTCTGGGAAAAATGGGTAATGGCCGTTAATTGACCGCCATCAACAGCTAAACCAAGCTGTGAGGGCAACTGTTTATCATAGATTAAACTTAAGCCAGGAGCATATCTTACTGCCGGTGATTTAAAAACATCTAAACGGGAAATAGCATTCCATCTTGTAAAAAGGTGCTTGGCCTGAGGATACTTCAAAGCTACAGGCAGATCTTTAAAGGGAGATATCCTGAAACTTAGCCAAGAAGGAGCTATAAGGAAAAGGGCAATCACACTGGCCGCCAGCAAAAAAATCAATGCTTTAAGCCACTTCTTTTTCTTTTCACAAAATAAAAAAGAGGCACATAAAGCAAAAAAAGAAATAGAAGCCATCACCCCCCTATCTCCTTTAGGCAGGAAAACAATAATACTCAGTAAGGTGCCGCAACCTGCTCCTAATAAGTCAGCAAAGTAAATTCTGGTTACCAGCAGATGCTTGTGAGTAATAGCTGAAGAAATAATTAAGCCAGCCAAGAAAAAAGGAAGACTGAGAAGAAAGTAATATAAGAAAACAAAGAATATTTGATTCTTATCCCAAGAAAGCTTGATGAAGTCAAAAGGCAAACTGTTACAAATAATAAAATTAAAAAAAACAGATAAAGCTAAAAAGAGTGAACTGAGAGTGAGGAATTTCCGGTGGTCGACTTGGCTCAGTTTGGGCCAGGCAGAGAGGAAAGAGCCGCTAGCAGCATAGCCTAAAAAAGCAATGCTTACAACCCAAAAAGCAAAATGGTATTGTTGATTTATAGAGAAATAGCGAATAAGCGAAAGCTCCAGACAGAGGGTAGCGCAGGAGACAAAATATATTCCAGCTAAAAAACCAGGTTGAATTTTATTATTTTTCACTGGCGGCAAAAAAGGTGGAGCCTCTTTGTCCATGCTTCTGTATTCTAGGCAATCGAAATAAGGAGTTCAAGTAAATTAGAGGGCCTCAATCATCATAAAAATAAAACCATTTCCCCGACAACTATAGATGACTAGAAATCAGAATGGGGGTATTTCTGGCTTCTAGCAGGTCTTTTATATCTTATTTAAACAGATTTGACTTATGCTTTTCCAAGTCTAGGGGTTAATTCTTCTAGTCATTAAAGGTGAGAAAACCAGTTAAAAAATCACCTTTAAAATCGTCTTTTTTGGTGATTGACGATTAGAGCCAGAACCGATATAGATAAAACAGCTTTTAAAATGGTAATAAATATTATGAAAAATAATAATTATTTTTTTAATTTGACAAAGGCTATTTTTTCTGATAATAACAAAGAAAAATTAAAAACTTCAGATGGAGAACAAAGCCGTTTATCCAGGTTCATTCGACCCCATCACCAATGGTCATGTGGATATCATAAACAGGGGGCTTAAAGTTTTTAATAAAATCTTAGTTGCCGTTCTTGAAAATCCCAAAAAGACTCCCCTTTTCACGACTAAAGAAAGAATAAGCATGATAAAGGAATCCTTTTCCAACCAAAAAAATGTTGAGGTAAAGGCTTTTAAAGGCCTCCTAGTAGAATTTGCCAAAAAAAATGAGGCAAAAATAGTAATAAGGGGGCTGCGAGCTGTTTCTGATTTTGAATATGAATTTCAGATGGCCTTAATGAACAGAAAGCTTAATCCTGAAATCGAGACTTTTTTTATGATGCCCAATGTAAGTTATACCTTTCTTAGTTCGAAACTGGTCAAGGAAATTTTCATGTTAGGAGGATGCCTAAAGGACTTAGTCCCAGTTCATGTTGAAAAAAAATTGAGAGAAAAGTTTAAAAAAGAAATATGAATTTCAGCCCATTAAGGGAGATATAAAATGTTCGGTCTAAGTCGGGAAAAAGGATTAGTTGGCCTGGATATAGGTTCCCACTCAATTAAAGCTATAGAACTCTCAGCTAAAAAAAGAGGAGATGAGCAGCAGTATGAAGTAAAAAAAATAGGCTATGAAATTCTGCCACGGGATGCTATTGTCGAGGGAACAATCATCGATGCAGCTGCAGTGGCCGAAACGATCAAGTTGATATTCGATGAAAATAAAATTATCAACAAAAATGTATCTATTTCAATTTCTGGAAATTCGGTTATTATCAAAAAGATTTCTCTGCCCTCTATGGAAACTGAAGAATTAGCTGAATCCATAATCTGGGAAGCTAAACATAATATTCCTTATCCTTACGAAGAAACAAATGTTGATTATGCCATTTTAAAACCTTCGCCAGGTGCGGAAGAAAAAAATCTTGACATCTTACTGGTAGCTGCCAAGAAAGAAAAAATATCTAACTACAGCAGCGTTGTCCAGCAGGCCAACAAAAACTTAAAGGCCATAGAAGTTGACGTTTTTGCTCTTCAAAATGCCATGGAAATAAATTATCCCGAAGTTATCAGCCAAAAGACTATAGCCATAGTTAATATCGGAGCCAACATTACCAATTTGATTATTATTGAAAAAGGGATCCCTCAGTTGTTCCGAGACTTATCAGTTGGGGGATTCTTTTTTACAGAAAATATGAGTAAAGATCTTAATATTGGTTTTGATGATGCTGAAAAAGTCCTCAAAGGAATTCCTGTCAAAAACATTCCTTCTGAACAATTAGAATTTGCCCTGAAATCAAATATTGATAACCTCCTTCAAGAAATTGAAAAAACTTTCACCTTTTACGAAGCAAGTGAAAAGGGGAAAAATAAAATTGAACAAATATATCTCTGTGGAGGACTATCAAAATTGAAGGGCCTGCCCTCCTTTTTTGAGAAAAAATTCAACATAAAAGCAGATGTTCTAAACCCTTTTAATAAAATAAATTTTGATGAAAAAAAATTTGATACTATTTATTACCAAGAGCTGGCTCCTCTTTTCGGAGTAGCCACCGGACTGGCTACCAGAAGATTGGAAAAATAAACAATGATTAGAATAAACCTTTTAAAACCAGAAAAAAAAGAATTAAAAGAAATACCAGGCATTCCTACCCCAGAAGTTAAAAAGGAAAGGAAGGTTCCTCTATACAGCCTTATCTTTCTGCTGCTTATTGTCGTTATCGCCTTCCTTTTTATTTCTCAAAGGAATGCTTTACACAAAGAAAAAAAACTCCTTAAAATAGCTCAAGAAGAAAAAGCCCAACTCCAGGATGTTTTAGTCAAACTAGACAAGCTTGAAAAGCAGAGAACTATTTTTCTAAGAAAAATTAACCTTATCAAGCAGTTGAAAGCCCATCAAGAAGTGGCTGTAACAATTATGGATGAATTAAGCAAAAACATCCCCGATTGGGTCTGGTTAACTGAAGTCAATTACAAACAACAGACAATAGAGATTAAGGGTAGGGCTCTTTCTAATAATTTAATCGCAGATTACATCTTCAATCTTGAGAACAGTCCCTATCTTTATAATGTCAATCTCCTTTCTTCTACCCAAAAAACAATCCAGAATAATCAATTTTTAGAATTTGTTTTAACGGCTCAGTATGTTCTTAAAGGAATTACTTCACCTCAGCCAACTCAACCAAAAAATGAGGGGGAGAAATGAAAAATTGGCCATGGTATGGATATGTACTCCTGGCAGCAATTATTTTTGCATTTTTTTACTTTCTTTATTTCAAACCAAAAAATGATGATCTTAAAAACTTAAGAACCGAACGCATTCAAGTCGAAGATGAAGTAAGACAATTAAGAGCCAAAAAGAAAGAACTTGATAAGATAGAGGCTGAGCTGAAAACCATGGATGCAACTTTAAAAGAGCTGGAAGCCATCATTCCTCAAAGGAAGGAGATTAGTACTATTTTAAGGAAAATCCAGCAATTGGCCAACGATTCACGCTTGAACATCGTAAAGTTTACTCCCAAAGGAGAAATTGATAAAGAATTCTATTCTGAATGGCCAATTCCAATCGAAATTACAGGAAACTATCATAATTTGGCTATATTTTTTGATCGGCTCAGCCATTTCTCACGTCTCTTTAATATAGAAAACTTCTCTATAAAATCTCTAATGAATCAAACTGAAGCTTCTACCATATCAGCCAGTTTTACAGCCAAAACTTATATCTTTCGGGAAGAGATCTCTGCCCGCCAACAAGCTCCAAAAGTAACAGGAAAATAAAATGAGAAAGATTCTAATTTTTTTACTAGTATTCACTTTTTTAAGTTTGGGAATTTCTCCTCTTTTAGCTCAATCCAAAAAGACTAAAACTAAAAAAGACCTCAGTCCACCTTTAGAGGAGAGGACTCCTATCTCTTACAATCCAAGAGGAAGAAGAGATCCTTTTCGTGATTTAATTGCTGGGAGAGAAGTCAAAGAAAAAGGTTTGGTAAGAGGGTTGCCTCAAATGTCTATCAACGATGTTGTTCTCATAGGAATCGTAAAATCTAAAAGTAAATACACAGCCATTATCAACGGTCCCCAAGGATTTCCTTTTTTTATTAAAGAAGGAGACAAATTTTCAGACGGTTTTGTCTTATCTATCAAGGAATCGCAAGTAGTTTTTCGGAAAACCAAAGAAAGGGGCATTCCCTTGATGAGACCAAGAGACATTGTCAAAGAAATAAACCCAGAGGAGCGATAATATGAAAAAGAAAAATTACTTGAAAGTCCTTTTGCTTTTTAGCTTTCTTATCATATTAAGTGGGTTTGCTTACAATAATTCCCCCTTGGTCAATATAAATAGAATATCTGTTCTACCTGGCTCTTTAAATACCAGGATCTATGTTGAAACCAACTCCCCTCTCCCACCTCCTCATACTTTTTATGCCACTGATTCACCGGCAACAATAGTCGTCGACCTTAATAAAATCAACACTAAACAACAGCCACAAATTGTTCAAGATAAATCAAGCCTGGTCAAAACCATTAAAATTGAAAATATAGCTGAAAACAGGCTGCGTCTCTTTATAAACCTTAAAGAACAGGTACCCTATCGAATCTTTTCCGACAAGAACACAACAACTATAGAACTCAATAAGATACAAAAAAATCCTACTACCTATATGCTTGAAAAAGAAACTATTAAAGCCCTTGAAAAGAAAACATCTCGACCCGTTTTCCTTAAAAAAATTGATATCAACCAGAATAATAAGAATCTTATGATAAAAGCCCTGTTGGATAAAGAGACAGTGGCCCAGGTTTTTGCTCTTGGTAATCCTTTACGTTTGGTGGTCGATCTTCTCGATACTGTTTATTCAGGTTCTCCTGCTGTTTATCCAATCAACAAACAAGGCATAGAAAAGGTGCGAACAGCTCAATTCAAAGCAACTCCCCCTCATCCTATCACCCGCATCGTCTTTGATCTCAAGCAGCCTCAATTTTATTCTCTGCTTGAAGAAAAAAGTGGATTGACTATTGCTTTCTACCAGAATGAACCAGTTCCACTGCTATCCTCCCCGCCATTCCCCACCAAGAAAGCTGAGCCAGAAGTAAGCTCTCTTCCAGAAATCCAAGCCAAAAAAAGTCCAAAAGAAAACAAATCTCAACCCAAGACAATTGAAGCTCCTCCTAAAGAAAGGGTCTCTGCCCTTAATCTTGGTCAACCAGATAGCCCGGCTGAATACAAAAAAAGTCAAGAAGAGCAGTTTAAGCCCAAAACTATAGCCGAACCAGAAGAAAAATATAAAGGAGAAATTATCAGTCTTAAATTTAAAGATGCTGATTTACGTGACGTCGTCCTTTATTTAGGAGAACTAGCTGGACTGAATGTTGTCTTCGATCCCGAAGTAAGGGGCACAGTCACCGTTGACCTCAAAGATGTTCCCTGGGATCAGGCTCTGGATATCATCTTAAGAATCAATAAAATGGGTAAGACACTAGAGGGTAATATCTTGCGCATTGCGCCCATAAGCGTTTTAACTCGAGAGCAGGAAGAACAGCGCAAACTGAAAGAAACTAAAGAAATGGCTGGACCGGTTATGGTCAAGACTTTTACCCTTTCTTACTCCAAAGCTAAAGATGTCCAAGCTTTGCTCCAAACTAAGATCTCTGAAAGAGGAGAAATAATTGTCGATGAAAGGACAAATACTCTGATCATTTCTGATGTCAAGGATAGAATTGACCTTCTGGAAAAGCTTATTTCAGTTTTTGATACTCCCACACCTCAAGTCTCGATTGAAGCTCGAATTGTGGAAGCAACCTCTAATTTTGTCCGCAACCTTGGAATTCAATGGGGATTCAAAGGAATAGCCGATCCATTTTATGGCAACCAGACATCGCTTCAATTTCCTCATAAAGTCCTAGCCGACGGAGCTCTTATCCCGGCTGGAATCGTAACCAAAGGAATCGGTGGTCCCTTGGGGGGCTATGCTGTTAACCTGCCTGCCCCTGCCTTTTCCAGTGCTTTAGGTCTTTCCTTTGCCAATGTCCTTGATACTTTTAGACTGGACATGGCTATCTCAGCCTTAGAAACGACGGGCCAAGGCCGTATTATCTCAACGCCATCGGTCACCACTCAGAATAACCAAGAAGCAGAAATCCTGCAGGGAAGACAGATCCCTGTGCAAACAGTGGCCAACTTTACTGTAACCACCAGATATGTCAACGCTGCCCTGGAACTCAAAGCCACTCCTCAAATAACAGCTGAAGGAACAATCATTATGTACATCGAAATCAGAAATAATGCCGCTGATTTTGCTAATTTGGTCAATGGCATTCCTCCTATCATCACTCAAAGTGCCAAAACTACAGTTATGGTGCCTGATGGAGGAACAACTGTAATCGGTGGCATTTACAGAACAGAGGACTCTATAACTCGAGAGAGAGTTCCGTTTTTACATAAAATTCCCATTCTGGGCAGTCTTTTCCGCAGTTTTGCCCGGACCAAACAAAATCGGGAGCTGTTAATCTTTATAACTCCGAGAATTATCAAAAAATAGGTGGCTAAAATGGAAAAAGCAAAACAAGCTTTAAAAATAACAGCAACTCTAACCTTGATTTTTTTCTTTCTCTCCTGCAATTCAGTAGTCAAGAACACTCAATCCGACACTATGCTCATGGTCACTAATATCACTGGAAAAGACATTGAAGATAATGATGTTAATTTTCTTCAATCAGATGTAACCCAAGTTGACCCGGATACCAATCAACCATATGTCACAGCTGACTCGGCCACAGCCACTCTTGCCGCTAAATCACTGGAACCAGAACCTGCTCTGGGAACATCTAATTATAGCAATATCCTGGTTACCAGTTATACTGTAAGCTACATCCGTTCTGATGGTAAAAACAGAGAAGGCATTGACGTTCCCTATTCTTTTTCTGGCTCCCTTTCTGTCCTAGTCGAAATTGATACCGCTGTCGATGTTTCTTTCATCATCGTCAGAGAATCAGCCAAATTAGAACCACCCCTTATTAATTTATGGGAGGGCCGGGGAGAAGGACCTTTGACCGTCCAAGCTAAAGTAGACTTTTATGGCCATGATATGGCCAATCATAAGGTCAAGGCCACCGGCTATTTGACCATTTTCTTCGCCAATTACATTGATCAAGAAGGATAAGAACAATGAAGCAGAAAATTAAATTTATATTTATTTTGGCTTTAGTCTTGAGTTTTGTCTTTTCCCCCAGTTGCAAAAGAAAGGCTTTAGAAGAACCTTCACCTGTTGGTCCTTCCTCTCTTTCTATTATTCTAACCCTCACCACCAATCCCAATGTAATTACAGCTGGTTCCAGCCGTCAAGCCACTTCGGTTACAGCCAGCTTAAGGAAATACGACGGTACTCCTATAGCCAATACCGATATCTATTTTGAAATACACGACTCCTCTGGCAACAGGGCCTACGTTGGCTACTTTGAAGGCAACCAATCAGTAGCTAGCAAAACCACCAATAGCAACGGTAAAGCTAAAGTTACCTATTATGGCCCTCTGGCTGATGAAGTAGCCCAAAATACAACTGTTTATATTTATGCCAGTGCTACCTGGAAAGGAGAAGATTTTATTTACGAAGTGGCCCCACTTGATATCGTTCGAAATTATGAAGATGTAATTATCGAGCTCTTAGCTACTCCCAATGTCCTGGTAGCTGGAACCTACAGAGGTGTCTCCAACATTATAGCTACAGTCAAAGACACAGGTGGAGCTCCTCTTGCCAACGCCACCATTATTTTTAAGATTCCAGTGGATGATTCTGGAAATCCCCTTGGCTATTTCGGAAATAATGAAACTGTTGTCACTACAAGTACAGATTCCCAAGGAAAAGCCGAAGTTACTTATTTTGGACCCACCGAAGATGAAGTGAGCGAAGATACTACTGTTGAGATAAAATCCTGGCTGCCTGATTTTGTTGATGAACAAGGACAGTGTTTCTCTACCACAACTTCAGTCTGTATAGTCAGAGAACTCAAAGACTTAATTTTAGAACTTTTTGCTGTACCCAATGTCCTGATTTGCGGAGATGAAAGATCTTCTTCCCAAATAAAAGCTTATTTGAAGATGGGAACATTACCTCTTTCTGGGAGGAAGATATTCTTTAAGGTTTCTGAAGGAGAAGGTACCTTCTCTAATAATGAAAAATTAATAATTGCAACCACTGACGAACAAGGAATATCCACTGTAGTTTACAGAGGACCAACCAAAGATGAAATAACCGGAGACCAAACCGTGACCATTCAAGCTCAGGCAGAATCTTCATCACCTGATGTAGTAACAGCTGAGGTGGAAATTCAGCTTATTCGAAGCGGAGGCGACTACTCCCTGGAAGCCGTAGCTGATCCAGATGTTCTCTTATGTACAGATGTTAACCCTACTTCTACCATTAAAGCCCTATTTAAAGAAGGGAATAATCCACTGGCCAATAAGAAAATTACCTTCACTATCAATGAGGGAGTTGGTTTATTTTCTAACAGTCAAATAACCATTGAAGCCACTACTGATGAGGACGGAATGGCTACTGTAACTTATTACGGCCCTTTAAAAGATGACCTTACCGAAGACCAAACTATCACTATCGAAGTTAAAGCAGAAACATCACCTTTTAATTTCATAACAACTACCGTTAGTATAAAGCTTATCAAGCAGGAGTAGCAAACCACCATATTATTTTAATCGTAGATTAAAATCGACTTTTTAGCCGCTATCTTTAAAAAAATTTCTTTCAAAAAAGTTTCCAATTCTTTTCTTTTATTTGTCTTCAAAATCCACTGAATTCCCTTCCTTCTCCGGTAACTACCACTGCGGACTATAGCTGGTCCCAATATTTCAATATTATTGCTTAAATTTTCAATCCGATCTGTAATTTCTCTTGATTTCCGGGCTAAAGTTCTCAAGTTCTTGCCTTGAAGCCAGAGTTCGGCCATAACCGTAAAGGGGGGATAATTCATCAGACGGCGGTATTCGATTTCCTGCTTATAAAAAGAAAGATAATCCATATTGGCTGCCGCTCGAAGGCTGAAGTGGCTAGGCAGACCTGTTTGGATGATAACCTCTCCTTTTTCCTCAGCGGTCAAACCAATCATTTGCCTAATAGTCTGAAAAGTCTTCTGGCTGGCTTTAAAATCAGAAAGAGAAAGCTGTATTTCAGGATAAAGAATTATAACCAGCGAGGCAGGCCGCATATTCCTCTGATGAGCCAGGAGTTTAGTCCCTATTAAAATGTCAATTTTACCTTTTGAAAATAGATAGGTTATCTTCTCTTCTTCTCTTTTGCTTTTAATCCTATCTGTATCAAAACAGACTATCCTGCTCCTGGGAAACATCTCTCTTAACTCTTCTTCAACTGCTTCTGTGCCAAAACTCTTCATCATTATTATTCTGCGGCCACAGTCAGGGCAAACATCCGCTTTAGGCAGAGAGAAATCACAGTAATGACAGATTAATTTTTTTTCTTTCTTATGATAAGTCAGAGAAACATTACACTGAGGACAGCGTGGTATATAGCCACAGCTTGGACAAAAAAGAAAAGAAGCATAACCTCGGCGATTTAAAAAAACTAAAATTGGCTGTCCTTTTTTCAATCTCTCCTTTATTTTTTCTTTTACCTTGGTTGAAATAATTCTTCTTTCTTTGCTAAAGCTGATTATTTCAATCTCTGGTTGATTAAAGCTATCCTCTCCTAAGAGTAAATAACCTTTTTTCTTGGCTCTATAAAAAGTCTCGACAGAAGGAGATAATGAGCCATAAATTAAAAGAGAGTTTTCTTCTTTGGCTCGTAGCCAAGCACCTTGTCGAGCATCATAAACGGGAGTTTCCTGTTGATAATAAGATTCATCATGTTCTTCATCAACAATAATTAAGGCCAGTTCCTGTAAAGGAGAAAAAAGGGCGGAGCGAGGTCCAACAACTAAGCCTACTTCTCCTTTTTTAATCCTTTTCCATTCTATTTCTTTTTGTCTCTCTGTTAATTGACTGTGGAGACAGGCAATACTGGCGCCAATTTTTCTTTCAAATTTGGTAATCATGCTCTTAGTTATCGATATCTCAGGGAAAAGAATTAAAGCTTTCTTCCCTAAACCCAGAGTTTTTTTTATTAAATAAAAATATATCTTCTCCCTCTTCTCTGGGGGGGCCAAGAGAAGAAAAGGAGAGAAAAGACTCTTGCCTATATGGCCAGCAAGGTTAGAGGCTGTCTGCTGGGAAAATTCATCTTCAAAAAAATCTATTTCAAGTTGAGTCTGCCTGGGGGATGAAATACCTCCTTTTTTTCTCCTTCTCGTTTTTAAGCTCTCTTGGATCTGGATAAAACCCTTTTTTTCCAGTTGAGAAAGAAGAAAAGAAATGTTGGCTATCTTTAATTTTTTTCTAAGAAAATGAGGAGTATATTTTTTATTGGCTACAAGCCTTAGGAGTTTAGCTTCAGTCTGAGAAAGATTTTTTTTAGAAAGAATCTGTTTACCCTTTTCAGTAATAATCACTCTTCTTTGAGATCGAATAAGAAAAGAAGAAGGAAGAGAGACCTCCAGGAGCTTACCCCATGAAGAATAATAATGCCTGCTTAATTTTTTAGTAAAAGATAAAAAAGGGGTAGAAAAAATAGGTATCTCATCTAATACCTGGATGATTGGTTTGAGTTTAAATCTTGGAGCTGGATTTCTTTTTTTAACTCCGACGATAAATCCAGTTAACTGACGGCGACCAAAAGGAACAATTACCCTGACCCCAGGCTTGGCTCTTGATTCTTGCCCTATGGGGACAGTATAGAGAAAAGTCTGATCAAGAGGTAGGCCGGGCAGGAGAACTTGGGCATAACGGCTCATTTTTTGCCCAGATAAGCCATTACTTTCTTCATATCTTCCCAAACCATCCGTTTGAGCCGACGATTCCCTTCATTTCTTACTAAATAGGAAGGATGAAAGGTGGGCATTATCCGGATCTTACCATAATCGTAAAATTTTCCCCTTAAAGCTGTCATACTTAAAGAACTTTGTAGAAAAAAATCAGTGGCTACTTTCCCTAAAGAGACTATAACCTGGGGCTTAATAAGTTCAATCTGGGTTAAAAGATACTCCTGGCACTTTTCAATTTCTGTTTGATGGGGATTCCGATTATTAGGAGGACGACATTTAACCACATTGGTAATATAAACATCCTGGCGCCGGTATTTCATGGCCTTAATTATTTTAGTTAAGAGCTGACCTGCTCTGCCGATAAAAGGCTTTCCCTGAAGATCTTCATCTCTTCCTGGGGCTTCTCCTACAAACATCAGTTCGGCCTGAAGATTTCCTTCACCTGGGACAGGGTTTTTTCTATGACGAAAAAGTTCACATTTTCGACAATTCAGGATTTTTTTGACCAAAGAAAGATAATCATCTTTGGCTGAGGAGGAGGCTGAAGTAATAAATTCTACCCCTAACTGGGAATAAAATTTTAATCTTTCTTCCAGATCACTGATAATTTTGGCTGTGTCTTTCTCCAATAATTTCCTCTATTTTATCCAAAATGATTTGGCTTATTTCCAGTTTGCTTTTCTTTTCAGTCTGAATCACCAGGCCATCTGGATAGACAAGGCTCACTTGATTAAAATCAGAGCCAAAGCCTATATCTTTTCCCAGGATATTATTAGCCACTATCAAATCAAGATTCTTTTCTTTAATTTTGGCCCTAGCCTTGGAGATAACATCGTCTGTTTCAGCGGCAAAACCAACAACAATTTTACGGCCCTTCCGCCGCCCAATATTTTTTAAAATGTCCTCAGTCTGAACTATCTCAATTTCTGCTGTTAGTTTCTCCTTTTTTATCTTCCCAGGAAAGGAAGAAGCAAATTTAAAATCGGAAACAGCTGCAGCCATGATTAATATATCAGAATTTTCATAAACACTCTGGACTTCTCGAGCCATTTCGGCTGCCGTTTGGACAGGTATAAATTCCACCTGAGGAGGAGGAAAGAGGTAAGTAGGCCCAGAAATAAGGACCACTTCTGCCCCTCGCCGGCAAGCTTCACCAGCTAGCTCATAACCCATTTTGCCTGAGGAAGGATTAGAAAGAAAACGAACTGAGTCTAGAAACTCCCGAGTAGGTCCGGCCGTAATGAGAATTTTTTTCCCTTTTAAGCTCTGATTCTTTTTGATTAAGCTAAGTCCCTCCTGAACAATTTTCTCTACTGAAGCCAGTCTTCCCCAGCCTTGTTGTCCACAGGCCAGGTAACCTTTTTCGGGCTCAATAAATCTAACGCCACGAGATTTAAGTTTTAAAATATTATCCTGAGTCTGGCGGTGAAAATACATGGCTTCATTCATGGCCGGGGCTACCAGCACTGGACAACGAGCAGCCATATAAAAAGTTGATAAGAAATCGTCAGCTACACCTGAAGCAAATTTTCCGATTATGTTGGCTGTGGCTGGAGCTACGGCTAATAGAGATGCCTCTTGAGCCAGAACTACATGAGACACTTCTGCCTGATCTTCTGGTCTAAATAAATCCACTAAGACTTTCTGGCCGCTAAGAGCTCCGAATAAAATAGGCGATATGAAACGAGTCGCATTCTTGGTCATTATCACCTGAACTGGGAAATTTTGGCCCTGAAATCCACGAACAATTTCGCAGGCCTTATAAATACTAATAGAAGAACAAACTCCTAAGACTATTTTTCCTTTTTTATCCCGGCTCAATTAAAATCTCCTTTTCTCTCCTAGAAGTTATTCCTTCTCCAAAGCAGGGGCTAAACTTCTTTTTTCTTTTAAAGAAAAAAGATTCGCAATCTCTTATCACTCGTTGTTTATAAAACTACGCAGAATGAGCATAATCTCCCTTTTTCTGAAATCAAGTTGGCATCTGGTGCAAAGAATAATCGAGACTAAATCCTTAACAGCTTTATCAAGTTTATCATTGATAATAATATAGTCAAACTGTGGATAATACCTTATTTCTTTTCTGGCCACTTCTAATCTCTGGGCAATAACTTCAGGGGGCTCCTCTCCCCGTTTGCTCAATCGTTTCTTTAATTCAGCATAGCGTGGAGGAAGGACAAAAATAAAAACTGCTTTTTTGAACTTGGATTTCAACTTTTCTGCTCCTTGAACATCAACGTCCAATATCAGATCTTTCTGAGCTCCCTTTTTTTCGATTTCTCTTTTTGAGGTCCCATAGTAATGGCCGTGAACAAGGGCCCATTCCACCAGTTTATTTTCATCAATTAGCTTCTGGAACTCTGGTCGAGAAATAAAATAATAATCTTTTCCTTCCTGCTCTGATTCTCTGGGGCTGCGGGTAGTATAAGATACGGAAAAATCAAGATTGTCCACTTCCTGAAGCACCCGTTGCACCAGGGTCGATTTACCGCAGCCTGAAGGGCCAGTAATAACAAATAGCATTTTTCTTATTTATATTATCATAAAATTAGAATTTCTCCCATCAAATCATCATAAAAACCTCTGAGTTTCCCACACTCTCTCGGTAATTATTTTTAATGAAGGGAATGATGGAGATAGGATCTGGCAGAGTAAAGCAGACGATGATCTATTCTATATTTTGAACTTGTTGACGAATATTCTCCACCTTATCCTTTACGGCTAATATTTCCTGGGTTATTCTTATATCCTGGGCCTTAGAATTAATAGTATTGGCCTCCCTTAACAGCTCTTGAGCCAGAAAATCTAGCTTTCTTCCTACCGGTTCTTTAACCAGAGGAGAGAGGAGTTGCTGAATATAGTTTAAATGGCAGTTGAGCCTGACTATTTCCTCGGAAAGATCATAGCGCTGGGCCAAATAGACAGCTTCCTCTAATAATTTTTCCTCTGACAAAGGAAGGTCATGACTTAATTCTTTTATTCTTTGTCTTAGCTTTTCTTTTATATAAAGAGGTTGCTTTTTAGCCAGTTTTTCCAATCTTTTGGAAATCCTTCTTATTTCCTGAACATAATTAACAATTTCCTTTCTTAACTGTCTTCCCTCTTTTTTTCTTGTTCTTATTAGCTCATCAACAGTCTTTTCAAAAACCCTTTGCAGAAAAGAACTATCCTGGGAAGTGAAATCTCTCTTTTTGACTTCAACAGCTTGAGGAATAGCCAGCAGGTCAAACAAAGAAAAATTTATTGACTGCTTTTGTTTGGCCAATACCTTTTCTAAGGACAAAAGGATCCTTTCTATTAAATTTTCCCTGACTTCAATACTCCAGGCTGAAGAATTGATTATATCTAGCTCTATAACTGCTTCCACTCTGCCTCGATGAATTTTTTTCTGAGCAATAGCTCTCAATCTATTTTCAACTAACCCCAATTGAGGCCCTCTATAATACCAATCAAAAAAACGGTAGTTCAAAGTTTTAATACTGATTTTAACTTTAAAATTGGGGGCATTAAAACTTCCTTCGGCAAAACCTGTCATACTCTGAATCAAGTTTTTTCCTCTCTTTCTTCCGGAAATTGAAGATCATATAATTTCTTATAAATTCCTTGCTGACGACATAGTTGCTCATGACTGCCAATTTCAGCAATTCTCCCTCTATCAATGACCAGGATTTTATCTGCATTTCTGATGGTTGATAAACGGTGAGCAATGACAAAAGTCGTCCTATTCTTCATTACATTAGCCATAGCCTTCTGGATTAGTCTCTCTGACTCAGAGTCCAGAGCAGAAGTAGCTTCATCAAAAATAAGAATAGGGGGATCTTTGAGTAGAGCCCTGGCGATAGCTAGCCGTTGTCTTTGTCCACTGGAGAGCAGCAAGCCCCTCTCTCCAATAACAGTCTCATAGCTCTGAGGCAGTTCTTGAATAAAATCGTGAGCTTCAGCCGCTTTGGCTGCGGCTATAATTTTATCTAAAGAAACTTCTTCCAGCCCATAAGCAATATTATTGCGGACAGTATCATTAAAAAGAATTAACTCCTGAGTCACCAGGCCAATTTGAGAACGAAGAGAAGCAAGTTTGACTTCCCTAATATCAATACCATCAATCATTATTCTTCCTGAAGTTGGTTCATAAAACCGGGAAAGGAGATTGATAATAGTTGTTTTTCCAGCCCCGCTTAAGCCTACTAAAGCCACTGTTTCATTGGGCAGGACTTCAAAATTGACATTGTGAAGGACTGGTCTGGTCTCGTTATAACTAAAGGAAACATTCTCGAATTTAACTCTCCCTTTAATAGGCGGAAGAGAATAAGCCTGAGGACGATCTGCAATCTGAGGCTTATGCTGGAGAATTTCCTGTATCCTCTCATAGCAGGCCACGCCCTGCTGAATGGTGTTGTTAGCCCGGCTTAAGCGTTTAATCGGTGTATACATCATAAAAATAGCCATGACAAAAGAGCCAAAATCTCCAGGACTGATGTAGCCCTGAGTAATTCTGGTTGTGCCCACAAACAAGATAAAGGCTCCGATAACTCCTCCTAAAAATTCCATAAAGGGTGATGACAAACTTCCAATCCAGGCCAGTTTTAAACTTGTTCTGAAATAGCTGGCCGTGGCCTTAAAGAATTTTTTAATCTCGAATTTCTCCATGGTAAAAGCTTTGACAATCTTGTTGCCGGTTATGGTCTCAAAGAGAAGATTATAAATCTGGGACATTTTAATCTGATTCAATTTCCCCTTCTTTTTAAGCTGGCGGCTAAAAGCAGCCAGAGGAGCTACAGCTATGGGGGCAATTATAAAGGCCACCAAAGCCAGCCGCCAATCAATGACAAAGACGCCAATTAAGAGAGCAAATAGGACAAAAATTTCTCTCAACAAATCGCCCATGCTACCCGAGACAGCCTGTTGAATTTTATCAACATCGCTGGTTAAGCGAGACATCAATTCCCCAGTCGGTTTATGGTCAAAAAAACCAGAAGATTGGTAAACTAAATGCTCAAAAAGATTATTCCTTAGCTTCATAACCACCTTGTGGCCAATTGATTTCATAAAGAAAGAAGAGAGAAAAGTAAATAGACCCTTTCCAAAAATAACAATAATCAAAATAAGGGGAATAAACCACATCAACTGTTCTTTGCTTACCTGAAAATGCTGGAAGACAAAATCCATAAACCTAGTTTTCCCTGGAGGAGGGGCTGAACTAAGATTAAGCATTTCATCAATTATGGGCTGAACTAAATTAACAAAAACGTAAGTAAAAAAAGCAACAAAAAGGGTAAAGACAAACGATAAAATGAGCTTTTTCTTCTCGGATAAGGTAAGCTTAAGTAGCTGGAGTACTTCTTTCATGCTGAAATCTGTTAAGACTGAATTATTTTTTTGGCAATCTCCAAGGCATTGAGAGCTGAGCCTCTGGTCAGGTTATCAGCTACCACCCAAACCCAAAAACTGGAAGGAAGGAAACTGTCTCTTTTTATCTGATCAATAAAAATTTTATCCTGTCCAGCCACTGAAGCACAAGAAACAGGAGAAGCCACTGAAGGAGCTGAGAGTTGAAAATAAGGAGAAGCTTTAAAAAGCTCTCTTAAAGCTTTAGTCTCTGCTTTTTTCCTCAGCTCTAAATAAACCATAATTGAATAAGTATGAAAAACAGGAGCTTGGATGATGGCCAAAGAGAAGGGAAACACCATTGAATTAAGAACCCTTTTTATTTCAGTTATGATCTGTCTTTCAGTGGGCGAAAATCCATTTTTATCCATCGGTTCAATATAAGAAAGTAAGTTAAAAGCAATCTGAGCTTTAAACACTTTTTTAGAAAGTGAGGTACTGTTTAAAACATCCACGCTCTGGTTAGCCAGCTCTTCAATTCCCGACTCTTCAAAGGCAGAAACAGGCTGGAGAATGAAAGCTACAGCCTTAGAAAGTCCTATTTCTTTTTGGATTGAATAAAAAACATGACCAAGAATAATAGTTACAGGATGAGGATTAGCAATAATTTGAGGCCTTTCTTTAATTACCTCCTCATCGTTTATGCCAGCCACAGCTAAAGGAATATTTTTATCACGGTTAAAGGTTTCACTGAGATCAATCACCTGAAATTTCAGTTGGCCTGCTAAACTACCATATTTTCTATTTATTTTTTTCTCCGAGGCCAAGAAAACAAGGTCTGCTCCCACTAGAGAATCCTCATCGAGATGGTGAATGATCCGGGGCTCGCCTCTGAATCGGGTAAGCTTGCTGTATTCTTCTTCAACCTCAGGATCAAAAAAGTCAATCTCTTCAAAATGAATATCCCGTCGGCTTAAAACTTCTTTTATTTCTTTACCTCGCAGAGAATCTGTGCCAACCAGAGCTATTCTGAATCTCTTTTTTCCTTTCATCTCTAATATCTTTTTAAAAATGTGATTTTCGATATTCTATCATCATATAATACATCTTATCTTTGAGGGCCAGCTTTTTCTTCTTTAACTCTTTTTCTCGAAGTTTATCCTCATCAGAGAGAAAATTTTTTTTGGTGAGCTCGGCCAAAGCCTTTTCATATTTCTGGTGCTCTTGATAGGCTTTTCTAAACTCCTGACTTTGTTTTAGCATAATCTCTTTTAGCTCTTTTTCTTCCATCAAGTTTTTTCCTCTATAATCAAGAATATCATAACCATTCTCCTATTTCAATTTAGCCACCTGCTGGAAAATTTCTTCCAAATTATCAGCCACCACTTTCCAGGTAAAAGCTCTAATTTTTTCATAACCTGCCTGGGCTAAGCTCTGGCGAAGCTCTTTATCTTTGATAAGCTTTTCAATCTGACGGCTCAAGAAAAAGGGGAAAGGCCAAGGGGAAATTAAAGCTGTTTGGCTATGAAAAGCAAAATCCGCGGTGCCACTTCGAGTACAGACTACTGGCCGCCGACAGGCCATAGCTTCAGCCGTAGTATTTGACCAGCCTGCTCTCCACTCAGCACTAACAAATAGATCTGCTTGAGAATAGAGCCAGGCCATCTTTTCTTGGGGTAAATTCAGGTAAAACTCAAAAGGAACTCTGGTTTTTATTTGCTGACGAGGATCTTTTTTTTCTTTGCCTACCAAGCTATCGAACAAAAGAAGTTTGAGATAAGGACATTTCCTGTAGAGCCTTTCCACCGCCCGGATGACATAACGAGTTCCTTTTCTTTTCTTATGTAACCGACCGTAGGCAAGAATCCTAAATTCATCTTTTTTCCCCTCTCGGGGGAGAGGATAAAAGATCTGGCTGTTGACGCCGCCGGCAGCTTTATAACAGGGGCGCCTGTACTTTCTCTTTATCCGGCGGCAGATTCCTTCTGAATTACCTATAAAATAAAAATCTTTCTTTATTACTTCTTTTTCCTGACGATGCCCAGCCAAAAGGAAATAAAAAAATTTAGCCCTTGCATTTAACTTTTCATAATAAGGCAAGAGAGAATATTCACTGCAGAGTCCGATATCAAAGCTTTCCTTGGTTAATGATGACAAAGGCTGAATCAGTCCTTTAAATTCCAGCCATTCAGGCTGACTGCCTTCAGGATGAAAAAGGACAAAATAATGCCCTCTTCTGGTTAACTCATTGCCTATCTCAAGATACCGCCTCACTCCTCCATAAATCTCTACATGGGGCAAAAGGGCAGCTATCCTCATCAGCCATTGAACGTAGCACGAGTCATTCTCTTAGTCAAGAACCCAGGGAATAGTATCTATTGCCGTCCACAAATAAATAATTGACTTTAAAAGAAAGCCTCATTATACTAAAATTCAAAAGCTGGGCGAGGTAGCTCAGTCGGTAGAGCGAGAGACTGAAAATCTCTGCGTCGGCGGTTCGATTCCGTCCCTCGCCATTCTTAAACATATAAAATAATTCCTCCAAAAATACATGAAATTCTAATGGCAAAAAGGGCAAACCATTCACTATAAAATATCGCACGCATAAAAAAGGCTGGCTGATGATTTAGCTAGGTTTGGAAACGGAAAAGGAGGTAAGACCTGTCCAGCCAGCCAAACAGGTTTGTATATAAAATTTACAAAGAAGAGCAAAATTTCAATCACCTTTAAAGATGATTTTAAAGGTGATTTATTCTACTCGTTTCAAAAAACAACATGTTGAAAAAGATGCATGATTTAGACATAGGAAAAGGAGCATAGAAATCTGCATTCCCTGCCCCTCAATTTTGAATGTAATCAGCACGCTAAAGAATAGTACCAATGAAAAATAAAATAAGAACAAGGAAAGGAAAAAGAGGGCGGTTGATTCGTTGATTGTGTAATATTTTGCAATAAATATCACCCCTAAAATCACCCCTAAAGGTGATTGATTCATTCAATAAGTAAGCATCACAATATTAGCAATTTCTCTCGAAAAATAGAACATTATGATAGATTCCTACAAAACAAAAACTCAGCTCATAGATGAATTGGGAAAGTTACGGCGGCAAATTGCTGAGCTAGATAAAACAAAAATTAAACTTAAGAAGATTGATGAAGCCCTTTGGGAAAGCGAGGAAATTTTTTACAAGATCCTTTCTTCAGCCTTTGATGGTATCATTATAACCAATTCTGAGGGAAAGATTGCTTTCTGGAACAGAGCGGCCGAAAAAATGTTCGGCTACTCTACGGAAGAAGCATTAGGTAAACTAATTCACAAACTTATAATCCCCCAAAAAAATTGGACAAAATTCGAATCCGAACTTCCAAACTTCAAAAAAACTGGCAAGGGATCAACTATCGACAAAGTAACCGAAGGAGTCCTCTTGCGAAAAAATGGGGAAAAATTGACAGCCGAAATCTCTCTGTCGTCTATACAATTGTGGAAAAAGTGGTATGCTATTGCCATTGTACACGACATCACGGAACGCAAGCGAGCAGAGGAGAAATTACAGGAGAGCGAGAAAAAATACAGGGCAATTTTTGAAAACACAGGTACAGCCACATTCATCATTGAAGAAGATACCACAATATCCTTAGCCAACAATAAGTTCACAAAACTTTCCGGATATTCCAGAGAAGAAATTGAAGGCAAAAAAAGCTGGACAGAATTTGTGGTCAAAGAAGATTTAGATAGAATGAGAAAGTATCATTACGCCAGAAGAAAAGCACCAGATAAAGCTCCAAAAAACTATGAATTCAGATTTATTGATAGGAATGGCAGCGTAAAAAATATATTTATTACAGTTGATATGATTCCAGGAACAAAAAAGAGTGTAGCATCTTATTTAGACATCACAGAACTCAAGAAGGCAGAGGAAAAAATAAAGGCATCGCTTAAAGAGAGAGAGGCAATGCTGAGGGAGATTCATCATCGGGTAAAAAATAATATGCAGGTTATCTCCAGCCTTCTCAGGCTGCCATTAAGGCAAATAAAAAATAAGAAAATTCTTGATGTTTTCAATGTTGCCCAGAATAGAATCAGGTCCATGGCTCTCATTCATGATTCTCTATATCGCTCCGAGGACTTAGCCATGATTAATTTTTCTGATTATATAAATAAATTGACCACTCATTTGTTAGCCATGTACAGAACAGGATCGGGAAACATTGATTTAAGAACAGAAGTCGAAGATGTATTTCTGGATATTAACCGAGCCATCCCCTGCGGATTAATTATCAATGAGCTCGTATCTAATTCACTGAAGCACGCTTTTACTGAGGGCGTGAAGGGAGAGATAACTGTGAAAATGTATTCAGATAAAAAAGGCAAGTATATATTAATTGTTAGCGATACTGGCATCGGGCTTCCTGAGAAAATTGATTTTCGCGAAGTTAAGACATTAGGATTGCAAATGGTAAAAGATTTAGTGAATCAGCTCAATGGAACAATTAGTCTTTATAGAAAGATGGGAACAACATTTAAGATTACATTTTGAGACGGAAAAAGAGGATAATCAACATTAAGAAAAATTATTAACAATCAATGATGAAAAATAATATCCAGTCAAAAGAGCAGTACAAAAAAATGCTGGAGCTTCACAAACAAATCGTTGAAATGGAAAAACTGGAAGCAGAAAGAGAACAAAAAAAGATTAAGATCAGAGACATAGAAAACAAAATTCATGATCTTTTCAGCAAAGATAAAAAAGCTATTGTTATCATTCAAGACGGATTGATAAAATATGCTAATCCTCGTGCAATAAAGTTAGTAGGATACGCTCCTGAAGAGCTTATTGGCAAACCATTTTCCTCTTACCTCCATCATGATGAAATCTCAAATGTAACTAAACTGTACATGAAGCGTTTGGACGGCGAGGATGTTCCATCTATATATGAGACAAGGGTTTATCACAAAAATGGAGATACTATCCCCATTGAAGTAAGAGCAAGTGAAATCAAATATCATGGAAGGACGGCTGACTTTGTGATTATTAAAAGAATAGTTAAAAGGAAAATAAATAATTAAGAGATTAAAGCATCAGAGTTTTTAGATATTCCCTCAGATTCTGGCTGAATTCAGGCCTCTTAAGGGCCAGTTCAATGGTAGCTATAATAAATTCCAGCTTATCCCCGGCATCATAGCGTTTGCCTTCAAACAGATAACCATAAACAACTTGGCTCTCAAGCAGCAGCTTAAGAGCATCAGTAATCTGTATTTCCCCCCGCTTATCGGGCTTAGTCTTCTTAATGGCTTCGAAAATCTCGGGATTAAAAACATAACGGCCCAAAATCCCCAAATCAGAAAAGGCTTTCTCCGGACCGGGCTTCTCTATCATGTCCTCCACTTGAAACACCCTCTCCGAAATTTGTTTGGGCTTGATGATTCCATACTTCTTAGTGCCTTCTTCATCAACTTTTCCTAAAACAATGACTGAATGTTCAAGCTCAAGGTAAACATCTATGAGCTGCTCAAGACAGGGTTTATGACAATAAAAAATATCATCCGGAAGCAAAACTGCAAAAGGCTCCCCGGCTATATAATCCTCAGCCATCAAAATGGCATGGCCCAACCCCAGAGCCTTCTTCTGTCGAATAAAGCAGAATTCAGCCAGGTTCGATATTCTCTGTACTTCCTTCAGAAAATCAATTTTTCCCTTTTCCTCCAGGAATTGTTCAAGCTCAGGGCTTCTATCAAAATAGTCCTCAATTGAAGATTTCCCCCGGCTCACAATGACGGCAATATTTTCAATTCCTGCCTGAACCGCTTCTTCAACGCAATACTGAATGAGCGGTTTATCCACTACAGCCAGCATCTCCTTAGGCTGGGACTTGGTAGCGGGCAGAAAACGGGTGCCATAGCCAGCCGCCGGAATAACAGCCTTACGAACTTTCATTCTAGTCTCCTTTGGAATTTTTTCTCTTTTATCAAAATATATAATTAAAGGCAGCAGCTGGAAATTTGGCCGGAACGGGATAATATTTTTTCAAACTTCGATTTATTCTCTGCCAGCTAAAAATAGCTTTAGGACTGATCAGTCATAAATATCCTCTTCCTCTAAAAGAGGTCAAACAATTAAGCTTCTTTTCTTAAAATTTATAGCTGATGGAAATGTTGGGAACGGCTATATTCATATTATAAACACCGGGCATGGCTGATTCCCAATTGGGATCCATTATTGTCTTCTCAAAGGGAACCTCTCTTTCTTTACCCATCAAATATTCAAAGCCAAAGTCAAGCTGCAGTCCATTGAGAGAATACCCCAGGCCAAAAGTGAGGACATTAAAATCATAATTGGGAAGAAGGACGTTCATTGTTCTATCAGGAGCTGGAGAAGGGTCAATATAAAAACCACCGCGAACAGCCAGGTTTTCTATCCTGTATTCTGCTCCAAATCGCACTTGGGTAGCATCATCCCAGTACATCTTCCGGGCATCATCTCCGCTCTGAGCCATCATGGCTGCCCAGAAGGGGTCTTTAAAATCAGTTTCCATAACATCAATTTTTGACCACTGGGTCCACTGCACATCTCCGGTTATAGTTAAATTATCAAGAGGTTTAAAGGCTACTCCAGCCGCAAACCACATCGGCCAGGTAACTTCCCGCTCAAGATCAGAAGTATCGTTAGCTCCCATCAGGGAAAGGTTAGAGATAGAGGCATCACCAGAAAACTTAATTTTAGAGGCAGTCCGGTAAGTGGCTCCAAAGCTAACTTTAGGACTGGGCTTAACCAATATCCCAAAAGTCGCTCCATAACCCCAGCCTTTCATATTTTCTTCATACTGGCCAAGATCTAATTCCATAAAATAGGGAGGGGTAGGAAGAGGAACTGTGGCTGTTCCTGCATGCATAGCAATGTCCATAAATCCATAATTTATGTTCAGAGCTCCACCTACATAGAAATTATCGTTAATCTTATAAGCTAAAGCTGGAGAAAAAGTTATCATGCCAATAGAACTTATCCACTTATATGTTCCACCTTCAGAAATCGAGGCAAAGTCAGCCCCATTCCAATCAGCTCCCAGGCCAGAAGGGCTGTAAACTCCAAAGCCAGCCACCATCTTCTCATTAACAGGGTAATAATAAGCAGCTAGTCCACCCAAATAAGTCTTACTTTTGCTCTTAGCATTAACCATGGTCAAAGTACCGACTCCGGGAACAGGCACATCCATCTTATACTTGCTAGAAGGCATAATCCCTGTTCCGTAAAAACCGAAAGATTGCTGTTTGAACTGGGCTATTCCGGCTGGATTCCAGAAAATGGCACTAAAATCATCGGCCAAACCAACGAAAGCTCCACCCATGGCCAAGGCTCTGGAACCAAGACTGTTCAGGTTTAAACCGTTAGCTAAAGCTAAAGAACTGAGAAAGACAATAAAAGTAACTACTGAAAGCATCAATTTTGCTTTTTTCATGTTCACCTCCTCGAATTTATCCTTTTTTACTACAATTTTATATTTATTTCAAATCAAAGTAAGCATTCCAGAACTGTGAGCGGCTACATTTCATTTCTTTGTTAAAACTTTCACTCATCACGGTTTTGGAAATGCTTCCCAAATCAAATTATTTAGGATCCTTCTTCTAACCTAAACAGCCTCCACTTTCTTTATTTCTGGAATTCTTTTCTTTAAGAATTTTGTAATTCCCTGGGTTAAGGTTATTTCCCTCATAGGGCAGCCTTCACAGGCACCTAAAAACCGGACTCTGACCACCCCCTCTTCAGTCACTTCGACCAGCTCAACATCCCCTCCATCCGCTTTAAGATTGGGCCTTATTTCTTCGAGGGCCTTTTTTACTTTCTCCTCCATTTTTTCTCCCCTTTATGTTATCTTATCTTTTACTAAAGACAAGCACTTTATTTTGATTAACATCAACTTTGACATTATCTCCTTCGCTGTACTGGCCTTCCAGAATCTTCAAAGCCAGCGGATTCTGAATTTCCCGCTGGATAGTCCTTTTCAGCGGCCGGGCTCCATATACAGGATCATATCCTTTCTCTGCTAATAATCTTTTAGCCTCTAGACTGAGCTCTATATCAATTTTTTTCTCCTGCAGTCTCTTCCTTAGTTCTTTTATCTGGAGGTCGACAATTTGAAGGATAACTTCAAGAGAAAGAGGTCTAAAAATTATTATCTCATCAACCCGGTTAAGAAATTCAGGTCTGAAATGCTTTTCTAATATAGCTTTTACTTCTTTTTCCATCTGCTGGTAATCATGGCTCAGTTCTTTGATGAGATGGCTACCCAAATTAGAAGTCATGATAATGATGGTATTTCTGAAATCCACTGTCCTTCCTTTGCCATCAGTTAAGCGACCATCATCCAGTATTTGGAGCAGGATATTGAAAACATCGGGATGGGCTTTTTCTATTTCATCCAGAAGAATAATTGAATAAGGCCTTCTTTTAATGGCCTCTGTCAGCTGGCCGCCCTCCTCATAACCCACATAACCAGGAGGAGCTCCTACCAATCGGGAAACGGTATGCTTTTCCATATACTCGGACATATCAAGCCTGACCATGGCCTTTTCATCGTCAAAGAGAAATTCAGCTAAAGCCCGGGCCAGTTCGGTTTTACCCACTCCTGTTGGACCAAGGAAAATAAATGAGCCCAGCGGCCTGGATGCATCTTGAATGCCAGCCCGCGCCCGTCTAATGGTATCAGCCACAGCTCTTAAAGCCTGATCCTGTCCTATCACTCTTCGAGCCAGCTTGGATTCCATTTTGACCAGTTTGGCCACTTCTCCTTCCAGCATTTTAGAAACGGGAATGCCTGTCCACTTGGAGACAACTTCAGCTACGTCCTCCTCATCCACTTCCTCCTTGAGCATTTTTCCCTTTTTTTGGAGCTCAGCCAGTTTCCTGCTTACCTCCTCTATTTTCTTTTGAGTGGCAATTAACCGCCCATACCTGATCTCTGCCACTTTTTCTAAATCACCTCTCCTTTCGGCTCTTTGCTCTTCAACCTTAAGGTTATCTACTTCTTCCTTCAATTTATTCATTGTCTCAATCATCTCTTTTTCTTTCTGCCAGCGGGCTTTAAGGGAGTGGCTTTTCTCTTTAAGATTCTCAAGCTCCTGGTTCAACTTTTCCAATCTCTCGCGCGCCCCTTTATCTTTTTCCTTCTTTAAAGCCTGCTTCTCAATTTCAAGTTGAGTTATCCTTCTTTCCAGCTCATCTATTTCTTCAGGCATACTATCAATTTCTATTCTGATTCGAGAAGCAGCCTCATCAATCAAGTCAATTGCTTTATCAGGAAGGTAACGCTCAGTTATATAGCGGCTGGAGAGGGTAGCTGCAGCTATCAAAGCCGAGTCCTTTATTTTTACTCCATGATGAACTTCATACTTCTCCTTTAAGCCTCTTAAAATGGAAATAGTCTCTTCGACCGAAGGCTCCCCGACAAAAACGGGCTGAAACCTTCTCTCCAAGGCAGCATCCTTTTCAATGTATTTTTTATACTCATTGAGAGTTGTAGCCCCGACACAGCGCAACTCTCCTCTGGCCAAAGAGGGCTTGAGCATATTGGAGGCATCAACTGCTCCTTCGGCTGCCCCAGCTCCGATAATAGTGTGAAGTTCATCAATAAAGAGAATAATCTCTCCTTCCGACTCTTTTATTTCTTTTAAAACCGCTTTTAGTCTATCTTCAAATTCCCCTCTGTATTTAGTGCCGGCTATCAAAGCCCCAATGTCCAGGGCAATGAGCCTTTTGTTTTTTAAAGACTGAGGCACATCTCCATTGGCAATACGCTGAGCTAGGCCTTCGACAACGGCTGTTTTACCCACTCCGGCCTCGCCAATAAGCACTGGATTATTCTTTGTTCTCCGGGACAAAACCTGGATTACTCTTCTTATTTCATCCTCTCTGCCAATAACCGGGTCTATTTTCCCCTGCCTGGCCAGAGCCGTGATGTCCTGGGCGTATCGCTGGAGGACCTGGTATTTGCTTTCAGGCTGAGCATCGGTTACTCGCTGACTGCCTCTAATCTCTCTCAATGCCTTTAAAAATATATCTTGGCTGACCCCATTTTCCCTTAGGATACGGCCGACCTCAGATGTATTATCCCTTATAAATGCCAATAAAAAATGTTCAGTTGAGATATATTCATCTTTGAGTTTATCAGCTTCCTTTTGGGCTTCATTTATTATGCCTCTTAATGAAGAGGAAAGATATATCTCACCGGCACCTTTTACTTGAGGAAAACTGCTCAGAGCTCTCTCCAATTCATCTTTAATTTTAGCTGGGCTGACTCCTATTTTGGCTAAAATAGAAACAACAACATTTTCTTCCTGGTTTAAAAAAGCCCAAAGCAGGTGTTCAGGTTTCAATTCTTGATGGCCCATTTCTTCGGCTTTAGTTTGAGCCAGTTGAAATGCTTCTTGAGTCATCACAGTTAATTTATCCCATTTCATGTCTTTACTCCCTCCCCTATTTAAATATCCAGGCCTCAAGATGTCAAGCAAGAAAAATTGACCGTAGACATCTCCAAAACTCTGATAGTTAATAATGAAGAAGCTCATACTTATAGGCAGTGATTCTCCTTCAGCCGAGCCCACAGTGATGGGTGGGCAGTTTCTGTAGGGACTGGTCTCTGAGCGGTCCGTTTCATAATCAAACGGTCTGCTGAGGACAGCAGACCCTACAGATTGCAGGCCCTATCACACAAGCAATATCCAATAGGATATGAGCACGATTTCTATCTCTCCGAAGCCCATAGCAGAGGAAGGTCTCTGGCGATGATGGATGGAAATCAAAACCAAATTTTATTTCTTTGCGAGAAATTTCACTCATTATGACTCCAGGAATGTTTCCAGTTAAAAATTTTTTAATTTTTTTTTCTAACCTCTTGACAATTTAATAAAACCTGATATTTTTGGGGTGGGAGTATGGAATGGAAGAAATCGAAGTCTCAAGCTGGCTAACCCTGGATTCCCTCAAAAAGGAAGCCGACATAAAAGAAACCGTAGGCAATCTCCAAACCGGCCATTTTATGTCCATCTTCTGTGTAATCGAAGATGATTATCTTGAGCTTTGTTACAGTGATTCTGCTTCTAATTACATTAGACGCTACGAAGACAAAGAAGAATGGGAAGCTGCTATTGAAAAAAGAATGGAAGAAGAAGGAGAAATTCCTTATGATGAAGACCAGGGATATGGAGAAAATTATGAAGATGAAGAGGGCGAAGATGATTTTGAACTATAACCAGCTTTAAACTAAGCTCTTTTATTTCTTATTATCTGCTTCTAAAAGAGCCAAGCTCTTGACTTTTCTTCCAGTTATAATTTTGGCAAATTTCTCATATTTTATAACTACAGGAAAAGTTAAGCTTTTAGTTTGATTGAACTACTTAGCTTTAGCTTTCTTAATCTTTTCTTTAAATTGGTTAAGAAAGTTTAAAGCTTCTAAAGGGGTTAAGGAGGAAAGATCACATTTTTCAATCTCTTCCAGGATCTCATCCAGCATCTGACGTTCCCTATCTTCCTTAAATAATAAAAGCTGAGCTTTATCTCTGGCCTTGGATGAGCGGTAAGCCAAGCGAGGATGCCCTTTTTCATCCAGTTCTTGTTTTTCTAAATTAAATAGAATTTCTTTAGCTCTATCGATAACAGTGTCCGGAATTCCTGCTAATTTAGCCACATGAAGACCATAGCTTTGATCTGAAGGACCATGTCTAATCTTTCTTAAAAAAACCACATCATCTTTCCATTCTTTAACCATTACATGGTAGTTCTTAATTCGGGGCCTGGTCAGAGCCAGCTCGGTTAATTCATGATAATGAGTAGCAAATAAAGTTTTGGGTTTTGCCTCTTCCCTATCATGGAGATATTCAGCCACCGCCCAAGCAATACTCAGACCGTCAAAAGTAGAAGTTCCTCTGCCTATTTCGTCAAGAAGGATTAAACTTCTGGCAGTGGCATTATTTAAAATGCTGGCTGTTTCCAGCATCTCTACCATAAAAGTCGATTGGCCCCAGCTCAAAAAATCCATTGCTCCTATTCTGGTGAAAATACGGTCTACAAAGCCCAGAGAGGCTTCCTTAGCCGGGACAAAAGAGCCCATCTGGGCTAGAATACAAATGAGAGCTACTTGCCTCAAATAGGTTGATTTGCCTCCCATATTAGGTCCAGTAATGATTAAAATCTGATCCTGATTTCTATCCATATATGTATCATTAGGAACAAAAGGGTCCTCATTGGTGACTTCGACAATCGGATGGCGACCTTCAATTATTCTAATTTTTTCTCCTGAATTAACTTCAGGACGAGAATAACCTCTTTGGCAGGCAAGCTCAGCCAGAGAAGAGAGGACATCCAGGTTAGAAATATTAGAAGCAATCTTCTGTAATCTGGATGCTTGGGAGGCAATATTTTCTCTTATCTCAAGAAAAAGATTATACTCCAGCTCAGCTATTCTTTCCTCAGCTTTAAGTATTTTTTCTTCGTATTCCTTTAATTCTGGAGTAACAAATCTTTCACTATTAGCCAGAGTTTGTTTACGAATATAATCTGAAGGCACTGAGGCTAAATTAGGATTGGTAACCTCAATATAGTAGCCAAAGACTTTATTATATCCAATCTTTAGGGAGGATATACCCGTCCTCTCTTTTTCTTTCTTTTCCAAACTGGCAATGTAGGTTTTGCCGGAACGGCTGATCTGCCTCAATTCATCCAGCTCTTGGTGATAGCCATCTTTTATTAGCCCCCCTTCCGTAAGAAGAAAGGCCGGTTCTTCTTTAATAGCTTTCTCGATTAGTTCAGCTATATCCTGGCCATTGTCCCATTCTTTTCCAATCTGTTTTAATCGAGCCGATGAAAAAGCTGCTAATAAAGAGTGAATTTGGGGAAGAGGCTCTAAAGATTTTTTAAGGGAAAGTAGATCCTTGGCATGGGCTGCCTGAACTGAAATTTTCCCAGTCAGACGCTCTAAATCATAAATTTCTTTTAATTCCTCTCTTAAATCATGTCTTTCAATAGTATGTGTCACCAGTTCAGCTACGGCCTCTAATCTTCCTTCTATCTGATTACAATCCAAAAGAGGCTGCAAAAGCCAAGATTTGAGAAGCCTTCCTCCCATTGGGGTCAGAGTAAAATCAATAACATCCAACAGCGAATCTTTTACCCGTACATCACGGAGGTTTCTGATCAGCTCCAGGTTTCTTATAGTAGTAGCATCAAGGACCAAATAGTCATGGGTATGGAGATAAGATAAACTTCGAATTAAGGACAGGGAATCTTTCCTCACTTTATTGAGATAATAAAGAAGAGCTCCGGCTGCGGCCGTGGCCAAGTGCTTATCAGCCAGGTCGAAGCCAGCCAGAGATTTCACTTTAAAATGGGACAAGAGCAGATTCTTCGCCTGAGCCAGCTCAAAGGCCCACTCTTCCAGGGGACTGAGTAAAGGGGAAGAGGCATAATTATGGCTGATGAGCTGGTTTACTTCAGTTTCTCTTCCCTCCGGAAAGATAATTTCTTTGGCTGAAATCCTGAACAATTCATCAGCCAGAAAGCGTTTATCACCTCTTTCATTCTGGAAAGTCTGTATTCTACCTGAAGACAGATCGACCACAGCCAAGCCCCAGCCTTCCTCTTTCAAACATAAACTGGCCATATAAGTATTTTCTTTAGCCTGATCAAGTTCAACTTCAATGGCTGTTCCTGGGGTTAAGACTTTGACCACTTCCCTCTTAACTACCCCTCGAGCCAGCCTGGCATCTTCTACCTGCTCGCATATGGCTACCTTATAGCCGTGTTTGAGAAGCTTAGCTAAATAAGAGTTTACAGCATGGTAAGGGACACCACACATAGGTACTTTTTGGCGAGAGGTCAAAGCTATTTCTAAAAGAGGAGCAGCTGTCTTAGCATCCTCATAGAACATCTCATAGAAATCACCCAGTCTAAAAAAAAGAAGAGCATCCTGGTGCCTTTTTTTAAGGCGGAAGTATTGTTCCATCATTGGAGTCAACGAATTTTTATCAGCCATTATCCTTCCTCAACTATACTTTGCTCTCTTCTATTTTTCAAGATAACAATGGCTCTTTTACGAAAAGTGGGATTATTGACGCTTATAGCGCGCTTATAGCGTCAGATCTTCATAAGTTTCATAACTTTAATTTTTACAATAACTGTAATAATTTTTGTCCATTACAAACCGACGAAATATATCAATAGAGAAGCATAATTTATGAAACTTATGAAGGTCTGACCCCGTAATCCACTCCTTACTGTCTTCTTACCAGCAATTTCGCAACTAAAATATTTTTAGAATAAATATTCTTTTTACCCCAGTGATTGACAAGCAAAACCAGCTATAGTATATCTCAATAAAAATGAATGGGCCTAATATTCTTACTTTGCTAAGAGTGGTTTCTGTCCCGGCTTTGGTTGTAGTTCTGCTTACTCAATTCAACGGTAGAGAAATAACAGCCTTTATAATTTTTCTGGTGGCTGCTTTAACCGATATGCTCGATGGATTCTGGGCCAGAAGAAGAAAAAAGACAACATCTTTCGGTCAGCTCCTCGATCCCATAGCCGATAAATTGCTGGTCTCTTCTGTCTTAATTTGTTTGGTGGAACTTCAACTGGCCCCTGCCTGGATGGTAGTTATTATTATTGGCCGAGAAATAGCTGTTTCAGGATTAAGAGCCGTAGCTGCCTCCAAGGGAACAAATATTTCTGCTTCCGTCCTGGGAAAAATAAAAATGATTTCTGAAGTGATAACCATCGCTCTTTTAATTTTAGGAAGAAAATATTTAGGAGACCTTTATTTTCTCTCCCAGGTAGGTTTATGGCTTGTCTTAGCTACAGCCTCCTTCTCAGCCGCAGAATATTTTCTTCGATACAAACATCTTGTCCTTTCAAACCAGAACTGAGTCAATAGATTTAATCTTACTTAAATCCCCAACAGTCTCCACGTTTAAAGCTAAGGGAGCAGTTGGCCAGGTCCGGCTTATCCTTTTTATTAACCTTGTTAAAACTTTACCTGAACCCAACTCAAAAAAAGCTTCCACTCCTTCTTTTCTCATTAATTCCATGGAAGTGTACCAAAGGACAGGATGGGTAACCTGCTTTTTTAAAGATTCTTTGGCTTCAGCTCCCTTATAGATAAGTTTAGCCTCCACATTGGTTACAATCGGGAACTTCAAATCTCTGAATTGGGTTTGATCAAGATCAGCCGCTAATCTTTCTTCGGCTTCTTTCATCAAGCTGCAATGAAAAGGGGCACTGACAGAAAGAATGACCGAGCGCGGTGCTTTTATTTTTTCTAAAGCTTCCTTCACCGTTTGGCAGTGACCAGCAATAACAATCTGATCTCGGCTGTTCCAGTTGGCTATCTCTACTACTCCATTTTTTCCAATTTCGCTTAAAACCTGCTTGACACTCTGATAGTCAACTCCCAGCAAGGCGGCCATAGCACCTTGGCCCACTGGAACTGCTTGCTGCATATACTTTCCCCTTTTGTGGACAAGAACAACAGCTTCTTCAAAAGTTAAAGATCCAGCTGCTACCAATGCAGAATACTCGCCCAAGCTATGTCCAGCTGCCAGAACAGGTTCTCTGCCGACAAGAAGATAGGCTATATAACTTACAGTAAGCAAGGCCGGCTGAGTATTCTCTGTTAGCTTTAATTCTTCCTCCGGTCCTTCAAAACAAAGACGGGATAGTCTAAAGCCCAAAGCTTCATCTGCTCTTGAGAATATTTCTCGGGCCAGAGAAGAATGCTCATAAAAATCTCTGCCCATGCCTACAGTCTGGGAACCCTGACCGGGGAACAAATATGCTGTTTTTTTCATGATTTCCTTTCCTGTGTTCGGAAGTATTCGTCTATATCTTTCACTTCAATCTGGATATCTGCCTGTCTCTTTAAGTTGGCAATCCAGTCTTCAACCTGCCTTTTTCTTCTATTTTCTATAATGGCAGCTTCGATTTTGTTCACCATTTCTATCAGAGGTTGAGGCTTAAGACCTTTTTCCTTCTGCGCTGGAAGATAAATCTGTTGATAATAGTTCTCAATCTCTTCCAGAGAGACAGCTACATTCTGGAATAATTTCTGGCTAATTATCCTATCCCCCAGGACTTTCTGATAAATGTACTTCTTTAAATCATCTCTCTTCAAACCAAATTCTTGAAGTTTAGCCTCAAATAATTCTGATCCTAAATTATTTCTTATTTTCTCCAAATAGCCCTCTATCTCACTTTCTTCAATTGTAACTTTCTGTCCAGTTACTTGAGTAACCAATTTTTGTTCAATAAGCTTTTCCAAGTAAAACGAAGCAGGCATTATTTGTTGAGACTTAGATGCAGGATAAAGCCTGAAGGCTCTGGCTATTTTAAGTTCGGTCAAAGTAATCACTTGATTATTAACTACGGCTACAATCCTGTCTATAACCTCAACTCGCCCAAAAAAAGTAGAAAGCGAAAAATAAAAGGTGAAAAGTAAAAAGTAAAAAAATTTAAATTTAAAAGACATTGCCGATAGTTATAAAAGCCAATACCTTCTTATCTCCTTTGGCTGCATCCAGGTTCCAGCCCAGCTCAAAACGGACAGGCCCCAGGGGAGTTCGATAGCGAAGTCCAATTCCCAAAGCATCGCAGAGAGAAGACAGAGATACTTCTTTTCTTTTAGCAAAGACATTACCTTTGTCATAGAAAAAAGTAGCAAATAAATCGCGGATGGAAGGGAAAAGAGGAAAGGTAAGCTCAAAATTTAAAAGAACCAATGCCTTGCCCCCGATTGGCTTTAAAGAATGGGGATCTTTAGGCCCCAACTCATCAAACTCCTGACCTCGAAAAGAATTGCTTCCCCCTGCAAAAAAACGTTCATGGATAGGAATATTCCCTCTTCCCAGCCCGAGACGAAAAGTTGAAATAAAAGTTACATCAGGAAAAACGCTAATAAAATTTTGATATTTTATAAAATTTTTCAAATAATCTGACTTAGCCCCGAAAAGAGGATAAGCCCATTCCAAAACAAAACTAAAAAAAGAGCCTCGCTGAGGATTAAAAGGATCATCCCTTCTATCCCAAATAAAACTGCCCGAGATGGAAGAAGCCGAAAAAGGTGAATGCTGACGGTCTATTTCAGATTCAGAGATTTTTAAATTAAAAAGAGTAGTTCGGGCCCATCTTAGCGTGGTTAAAAACATCTTGTTCTTAGAAAAATACTTGATAGTGGTTAAGCTAATTCCTCTTCTATCATAACTGTAACTAATTCTTTCTTCTCTCTCCAGCCAGGCATTTAAATATGTCTGCCAGGGCAACCCGAAAAAATAAGGCTCTTCCCAGGAAATTACACCTCTTTTTTCGCGGAGGCTGATTTGCCCTACCAGACTGAGCTGGGCAGCGCGACCCAAAATATTGCTTCTGATAAATTCAGTTGTTCCCCGTGGTCGGATGACATTATTCCAGACAGCAAAGGTCCGCGGCTCATTTTTGGTTTCAAGGCCCACTCCTAAACCCAAGTAATTACGATCTCCTTCCCGGAGGCTGATTATTAAGTTTTCTGCATCCTCGGAAAAGGTAACTTCATCTATTTTTACTTCTGTAAAAATACCAAGTCTTTCCAGGCTTCGCTTGGTTTCTTGAATAGCTCCATAACGGGCAAAATCACCTTCTCTGATCTTTAATTCCCGAAGAATTGTTCCTTTCCTGGTTACCCTATTGCCGCTTATTATAATTTTAGCGATTTTTACTTTATGCCCCTCATTGATATCGAAATAGACTAAGTAATGACCCGGACTCTTCTCCTCAATCTTAGCTTCTATTCTGGTGCCTCTTACTCCCTGGTCCAAGTAAAATCTTTCTAAACTTTCAGCATCTTTCTGGATGCTTGCCCGGAAAAAAGGCCCCCCAACTGTAGCTGAGATCTGTTTTATTAGAAGTTCTGGCGGAAATAAATTTGTTCCTTTAAATCTAATTTGTTCAATTCTCTCCTGGCTTCCTTCTTCAATATAATAAACAACTTTTACTTTACTGTCCTCTCTTATAAAATTCAGATCAACGCTCGTATGAGGAAACCCCTCTCTTTGATATAGGCTTTCTATTTCTTTGGGTAAACTAAAAACCCTGGAACCGCTGATCCATTTTAAAAAAGGGATTTTTTCTCTTATTCCTAATTGTTCTTTTAATTGGGATGAGGTGAAATATTTCAATCCTTTAAAAATTATGTCCTTAATGCCAAATTTTTTCCCGGGAACCACCTGGTAGACTACCCGGATTTTATCCTTTCCCTTTTCTAAAGACGACTTAACTGAAGAAAACAGGTATCCCTTTCCCCTCAAATAATTAATAATCTTAGCTTCACCCTCAGCTAATCCCCACTCTTCGAAAATCCTCTCCTCCCAAATAGGTTGAATTAGGCTGAGGGGTACTTCTGCTCCCTCAACCACAATTTCCACCTTCTCCTGAGGATTAATTTTTATGGTTATATAAACTTCTCCCCGATCTTTAAAATCAACAGAACCGACTTCTACCTCAACTCGATGATAGCCCAGAGAACTATAAAATTCTCTTAGGAGGGACACATCTCGTTCTAAGAGAGAAGGTATATATGTCTGATTTTCCTTTGTTTCCATTTTGGCTTTTAATTGACTTGAAGACACAATTAATCTTCCCTCTAAATTTACTTTTTTCACCAGGTAGCGCTGGGCAGAGCTTATTTCAAAATAAACATCTACTATCGATGTCTTAAAATCTTTCTTGGTACTTATTTTAATCTCAGGTGAGAAATAGCCCTCTTTAGATAGAGCCCTCTTTAATTCATCGGCAGCCAATTTTAATTTACCTTCAGAAAAAGAGGCCTGTTCCCGAAGAGAATAAATTTCCTCTTTTAACTTTTTTGAAGAGATTTTCATTTGGCCTAAAAATAAGATCTTTCTGACAAATAACTTCTTTGTCAGACGATAAGTCAAATTAACCTGACTCTGGCCTTCTTTGACTACCTGGACATCAGAAAAAAGGCCCGTTTTGTAAAGTTCCTTTATACTATTGGTAATTCGATATAAGGACAGCTGATCACCTTCTTTAAGAGGAATTAACTCTTTCATATTTTCTGTTTCCGCCTGGCCTTTAACTTCCACTGATATTTTCTTTATATAAGGCGTGGCTGGGGAAATTTGAGAGTAAGACAGACTCCAACAGATAACAAACAGGCCGAGCCAAAGTCCTAAGTTCAGGGCCCGAACCCATTTAGGAAAACATTCAGAATCTTTTATGAATTTTGACATCAAGGCTAAATCTTCCTCTTTCATCCCGAATACCAACCAAAGAAAATTTGTCAGCGAGTTCCCATTCCATTCTGGCAATTTCTTCTCTTTGACTGGTAAGGTTGGTTGAATAAAGTATAATAATATTTCTCGATATTTTTTTGCCCACAGTCAAGCGAGCCGTCATTTCCGCAGATGTACCCAGAATAAAAGGGTCAATCCGAAAACGATCTAAGCTGAACAATCGGCCAGCTCTTTTCTTTGCTTCCTCAGATAGTTGAAAAGATAAAAAAGAAGCTGTACTCAAGCGGGTACTGGTATCATAAGAATATGTTCTCTTAAAAGACTCACCTAAGGCCAGCAGGGCCAGGACATCTTCTGGTGGTAAGGGAGGGGAAGAACTAAATTCAGGGTTTAGATGGTCAATAAATCCTGTTAAAGAAAAAGAGACTCGATAATTTTTGATATAAGCCTCGCCTTTAAAATTTAAGTAAGGTTCAACCGTGGTCGGATTGAAGAAGCTGACCAAGCCGCGAAGAATTCTAAATTTTCTATCCTGGAAATAAACATCTCCTTCTAAAGCTTCGACCTCGCCTAAAATTGTAGGTGACTTTATGTTGCCTCCGATAGCTAAATCAAATCTGGCTCTAATTCTTCCCAGGGAATTCTCTATCCAGGCATTATCATCAGCTCGAAGATGAATGTTTAATGTTAAATCATCAAAAAGACCGGGTTGTTCACTGCTTGTATAATAAGGTCTTGAAGAAAAAATAAATTTTTCATTTAGCTGGCGCCGCCAGTAAAGCCTATGGACTACAAAATCTCCTTCTAACACAAACCGATTACTATCTTTAATAAGATTCAAAGTTCCATCGGTTAAGGCCCGAGTCCTCTCTAAAGGAGAAAGGAGCATATTCTTGCCGGCCATCCTCAGGTTGATGCTGGTTAAACCTCGCTGGCCAATCTTTATCTCACCCAGGCCATGGACATCTCCTCGCCCCAACTTGGCTTTAAAGGAGCGAAGAGAAACTTTACTATTTTCAACAAAGACCAACCCAGAATAATCATAAAGAGCATGGGCAAATCGAGGCAGAGGCAGGAGGGGGCCTTTAAAATCGATTACACCTTTTATTTGGGGTAATCCCTTTTGGATTTTTATCTCTCCCAGGTAGTTAATCCTCCCTTTTGCTCCTTTCCAGGGAAGAATAAGGTCTAAATTACAAACATCACCTCTAATCTGAGCTGAATAAGTCTGGCTACCCCATGGCCAATAGAAAGAAAGACCGACCTTATTTTCTCCAGGAAAAAGATTCCCTTCTAATTTTAAAGAAAGAACCTGATTAGAAGAAGAAACTTCTAATTTACTCTTAAAGCCAGCTTTCTTAAATGGAAAAAATTTTAGATTCCTTATCTCGCATTGGCCGCTGGCTTTATCCTTGTTTAAGAGGCCTTCTCCTTTTAATTTAAAAAAAAGATTACCACCAAGATCTTTATTAATGGAAGTTAGATTAATATTCTCTCCTTTAATATCGAGAGCAAAGCGGCGAGAGGAAAGATCGGCCAGCAAGCTTCCCCCTATTCTTCCTTGATAAAGGTTAAACATAAGCTTAGAAAAAGAAAGAGAACCTGCTCTCCATCTAAATTTTCCCTCTATATTTTTAAAAGGCTGGTTTTTAAGCTGAATTAATGAGCTCGAAAAATCACCTGAGACCAGAGGCCTTTCTTCTCTTTTTTGGATTATCAGGAAATGGCCAGAAGCTGTACCTTTAAGAGGAAGATTGATCTTTAAGGCCTTGAAAATAGTGGCCACTTCTCCCTGTTCAGCCTGAATATCAGCTTTAATTTCTTCCTTAAGAGCAAAAAGATTTATTTTACCTTTAAGGAACGGATCTTCAATATTGAATTTACCTGAAAAATTATCACCATTGATTTCTGCTTCTCCCCAGACTGATAGAACATTGAACCTGTCAAAACCACCGGGTGAAAAGGTGAATTGGGCTTGGACGGTAGGTTGAGCATAGCTTCCAAAAATTTTAATGGCAGCCTGTCCCTGGCCTCTAATTTCAGGAAAGTTAAATTCTCTATTAAGAATTAAGCTTGTAAACTGGCGAGCCTGCTTTAGATCGTTCACTTGGCCCTGAAGCCGCATGTCAAGTGATTGATCTATTTGGGCTTGGCCCTCTATCCTTAGGCACCCAAAACTTGATTCCAATTCATCAGAGGAAAAATAAATTCGATCTTTTCTATCCCAATTGAAACTAACTTGGCCGTTTAAGGGGAAGCGGGAAGAGACTTTTTCCAAACTCTCTTCTCTAAATTCTCCTTCGACTCCAAGCTTTTCTTTGTCTAAGGTGAAATTCCCCCAAATTGGGGAATAAACAGGCCAGGGAACAGAAATATAATTCATAATAGGATCTAATTGAAAATTGCTTACCTTCCCCCAAATCTTATCCTTTCTGAAATTGATTCTGACAAACTCAGCCGGCCTTACCCCTTTTAAAATATTAAACTCTACTTTCCCACCTTGGCCCTGTTTAAAGAATAGCTTCCCATCTACCTGGCCCATCTGGGCTTTATTCAGCACCAATTTTTGGCTTGAGATCTGACCCTCAAAACTCAATTTATCGTCTCTTCTGACTAAATAGCCTCTTCCCTCGACCTGACCTTTCCAGCTAAAAGGCAATCCTAGAAACTTTGCAGCCAAAGCCATCTCAGTCTGGAGATAGGTCTTAAAACGAAATTGAGGATCAAGGGAATCGCTTAAATTCCCTTCCATCTTTAATATTCCATCCCGGCCTATAACTTCCAACCTCTTCACTATTATCTGTTTTTCTTGACCCTCCAGCCAAGCCTTTAACCTGCCTGTTACATATTCTTGAGCTGAAGCTAAATAAAAAATACTCTCCTGGGCTTCGGTTTTAAGCCAAAATTGATCTCTTTTTTGAGAAAAGGAAGCATTTATTCCCTTTGCCTGAAAGCTATCTCTTCTGGCCCAATAATAGATTTCTCCTTCTCTGATCACTCCCCTTTCGATGACAAAAGGAAGAGAGAGGATAGGTTTCTTCTTTGTCCTTTGAGAAGAAGAGCTATAAATTCTAAAAACGGGATGTTCAATGATAACCTTTAAGGGTCTCTCTTTTTTTAATAGGGATCTGAAGGAAATACTGATAGCTATTTTTTTGGCTGAAAAAAAAGGATTGAGGGAGCGACTTCGCGCTTCTTCGAGAATAATCGAAGGAGGCAAAAAAGAGAAATGAAATTGGGCATAACCAAAGCTTGAGCTGATTTTTTTTTCTATCTGGCGGAGAACAATATTCTTTAAAATCACTGAGGCTACAGCCAAAAGAATAAAAACGAGAGCCAGGCTTATCAACAGTTTAGTTTTTCTATTTATTCTCATTTTTTTGGATAATATCTCTATCAATAAATAATAAATATAGCATTTTTCTCTTAGAATATGAACTTGGTTTAATTTTCTATCGGCTGGCAGCTATAATAATTAAAATATTTTTTAACTTTCTAAGTTAGGAAACTTGAAATTCAATTATGGTTTCAATCCTTGTTTTAATGGATTTTCTTCTCTAACAGCAATTCGCATTTTAATTATTGGTTTGCAATTATTTACCATAAATATTAGGCTTCTTATTTTTAATATTTTATTCATATATTTCCCTCTTACACTGCTTATTCCTCCCTTAGTTTACATCTTTGAAATAGCTGTATTTTATTATTCCTCAATAAGTTAAATTCATCTGCTTTAATCTCACAAATAAATTCCAATGAGTAAAATAATTAAGGAACTAAATTTTCAAAGAACTACAAATATCTTACCCGAGATATTTTTAACAGTCAAAAAATCCAAAATCCTCTCCCTCAATCATTTTATACACAAATATTTCTATAACAGCAATCAACACATTTGATCGGATACTTTGTTTTCCTGGGATAATAGCCCTTTTGAACAATGCTTATAATTTCATTCACCAGAATCTGAGCCTTAGTAAAATCTATCTCGCTGAATTTGATCTCTTTTAAGAAAAACTTACTTCTGGAATAGCACAAAAAGCCCCTATTTACCTCTTGGCCGTAATTATCCTTTATTAATAATCCATACAATAAAGACTGAAATTTATATGTTCGGAATAATTTTTCCTTGTATTCAGCAAATTTATAATCTAAGGAAGCCAAACTTCCATCTTCTAGCCACAGAACTTCATCCACTATCCCTTTTATCCTATATCTTTTAGAAGCTAAATAAACCGATACTTCTTTTTTTATACATCCAATCTTCCTTCTTAGATAATCCTTGTTTATCTTGCTTCTTATTTTATGAATCTCTCTACCTTTAAGAACCTTATAGCGCAGTT